>OKTP01000020.1_pt1 | contig 150590 bp, 116 predicted proteins | sample 1606291 | NCBI WGS metagenome assembly OKTP01 (sample SAMEA3879558, study PRJEB24766) | human gut metagenome | biome: human-associated habitat; feature: feces | place: USA | collected 1985/1987
GAAGAGGAAAGTCTTGAACAACAACAGGCTCATAAAACCCTTTACTCTCTGTTTCCGTCCAGCAGTAAATAGGGAGGATCTACTATACATCGAAATAGTAGAGGAAATTGGGCAGAAACTAGGAAGACAAATAGCCGGATTGATCAGTATATTCAATCCCGAATTGGTAATTATTGGAGGCACACTGTCATCAACTGGAGATTATATAATCAGCCTATCAAAACTGTAATACGAAAATACTCCCTGAATTTAGTCAATAAAGATGCTACCATCACAATTTCCAAGCTAAAGGATAAGGCAGGTGTGGTGGGTGCTTGTATGCTTGCACGCAGCAGAATGTTTGAGAATTAGAAAATGAATAACAACTATTCCTTTTCATATTGGGAAATGCGAATAGCTATAAGAGCCAAGAACGTAAGCAAACTACATCATGCCATAAATTCCTTTATGTAATGGCGAACCCTAGGAAATGACTGTTGCTATAATAATCTTTATGACATATCTCGTCATAAGAAAAAGTTTCACAAATCACACTTCGCTAGTTTATAGAATTTTACAAAATATTCCTTCATGCTTTCTCAATCCGAATGGTACCAAGAATTTCAATAAGTTTATCTGCACATTTTAGATGTGAATAATATTATCTCTTTCTCAATTTCATTTTTTCCTTCAAAAATATGAAGTTTTAAAATAATTGAGTATCTTTGTGTATATTTTATGCTTTAGAACATCAATCAACACTTTAAGAGAATAATTCTCACTTGAAATATAAGAACTTTTACTAATCTTGAATTGATAAAAATGCCATGAAACGCTTTTATCTTCTGTTCTTAATGCTTTACTGTTGTGCTCTCCAACAGCTATTCGCTATCTATTTCACCCGCATAGGAATTCAAGATGGCCTTCCTCAAATTTCTGTTTTATCTATCTGTCAAGACGCATTGGGTAGAATGTGGTTCAGTACAGAAGAAGGCGTATGTTATTACGACGGTGTAAAAATCACCGTACTGAAGTATCTGAAAGAAACAGAGGCTGATTCTATTCAAATTGGTAACAAAACACAATTCATATCGACCGATGAAATAGGAAATGTATTTTTTATTTCAGACGATCAACTCATCGGATACAACGTATATACTCAACAATTTAGTACACTTTTCAAACAGAATGTCCGTTCGATGACAACCAAAGGACAAGAGATATGGATCAGTAGCAACGACTCGATTCTGACCTATCACAGTGAAAACCATGCAATAACCTTCAAATGCAAATTACCTACTACGCGTCATTATGCCAATGCTATTTTAGTAGACAAAAGCGCACGATGCTGGATAGGAACCCCCAAAGGACTTTATCTATATGAAGAGACTAAACCGCTGCAAGAAGTACTTACCAATATCCATATCCAATCACTCTATCAAGACTCTAAACGTAACGTATGGATATCAACTCGTGGGAGCGGTTTATTTAAGATTGACCCGAAAAATCACATTTCATTGTTCGAACATCACCCTGGCAATCCAAACACTCTATCAAGCAATTTGGTTCGCGGCATTACCGAGGACAATTATGGGAATATTTGGATTGGCACTTTTAACGGATTAAACAAATATAACCCTAACAACGACCTGTTCACATGCTACCAGCAAGGGCCTTACCAAGGAAATCTTTCGCATTCTTCAGTGTTTCCACTATACAAAGACCGGCAGGGTACGATTTGGATTGGAACATATTACGGTGGAGTAAATTACTTTAACCCGGAAATGAATCTTTTCTCCGTGTATGAGGCAAGAAACGGTGGGCTAAGTTATCCATTTGTAGGAAAAATGGTAGAAGACAAGACTGGCAATGTGTGGATTTGTACAGAAGGAGGTGGTCTAAACTACTTCAACCGTACAACCAAACAACTCAGCAATTTCCAATCTAGCCACGGGAGTAACAGTATAGCTCATAACAATCTGAAAGCCATAGCTTATTCACCAGAACGGGACAAGCTTTACATCGGAACCTATACAGGTGGACTATGTATCTACGACATTAAGAATAATCGGTTCGAAAATCTGCTTTTCAATAATTCACGATATGAGCGTTTAGTGGGTGACAAAATCAACAATATAGGTATTTATAAAGATCTACTTATCTTCACCTCACCCAATGGAATTTTTTCCATGAATCTTGATTCAAAAAAAATCGCACGATTAGTACCCATTGATACTTTCTTCGGTAATGGTAGTTTTTTTATTGACTCGAAAAACCGTTTATGGTTGTCATATAATAACCGAATCTTTTTGACTGATTTACAACATACAGATCAATATATAGAATTTAAGCCTAATGAAAAAGGATTGAAAAGCAGTATCATCACACAAATTATCGAAGATCGTGACCACAGAATATTCATTACAACCCGTGGTGACGGACTATTTTTATATGAGGAAGAGAAAAAACAATTCAAGAATTACAATAGCCATAACAGTGGCATCGCAAGTAACTACTGTTATGAGATAGCAATCTCCACCTTGGGAGATCTTATCATTTCAGGAAACAAAGGAATCTCCTTTTTCTCTCCTGAACATGAAGACTTCAGAGTGATTGACCTAAAGAGCATTCCATTAACAGCAATTAACATAGGATGTGGTCTTCTGGTTACAAAAGATGGTGAAATTTTTGTAGGAGGAACCAACGGATTTGCAACATTTTATGAGCAACAACTTTATCAATCCCCCAAAATCTACAATCTCTATTTTACCCAGCTCTATGTCAACAACGAGTTAGTCATTCCACGCAAAGAAAATAGTATTCTACATTACAATCTTGCCTTGACTCGTAATATAGAATTAAGTCATCACCAAAACAATCTGATCATAAATTTTGCATCTAATAATTATGTGAGCTCCCTCAATGAAATTCAATATGAATATCGTCTTGAAGGTTTTGATGACAAATGGCTGTCTTGCAATAATTTCGAGATAAGCTATACCAACCTAAATCCCGGGAAATACACACTAGTCATTCGCGAAGCCGAAGTAAACCAATCCGGTTGGAAACCACAAAAGATTATGCTCAATATCCAAATACATGCTCCATGGTATGCCACATGGTGGGCTAGTATTTTCTATCTCGTCACCATCATTGGTTTGTTGTCCAGTTATTATAAATTTCAGAAATCGCAATATATGCTCAAGGCTTCTCTTGAACTTGAACGTAAAGAAAAAGAAAATTTAGAAAAAATAAATCAAGCCAAACTGCAATTCTTCTCTAATATCTCGCATGAGTTCCGAACTCCACTTACTTTAATCATTTCACAATCGGAAGTATTGATGAAAAGCAGAATCAGTTCGATTTCCCTATCAAACAAAATACTTGATATCTATCGAAACTCACAACTATTGATGAACCTCATTAGTGAATTACTCGATTTTAGAAAACTGGAACAAGGACAGATGCAACTAAAAGTTTCCAAGCAGGATATCGTTTCATTTGTTAACGAGATATTTTTGTCGTTCAAGGAGTATGCTTCTAACAAACAGATCGAGTATCAATTCAGTAGCAATGAACCAAAAGTATATTGTTGGTTTGATGCAAAACAACTGCAAAAAGTTTTTTTCAATTTGCTCTCCAATGCATTCAAATATACTAAGAAGAATGATCGTGTGATAGTCCAGATAGAAAATGAGTCTCAAATTATAAAAATAAAGGTTATTGATACTGGAATAGGTATTGACCGTGAATATCTGGAACATATCTTTGAACGATTTTATCAAGTTTCCTCCATTACACGAACACCAAGCACCGGAATCGGGCTTGCTTTAAGCAAGGCAATAGTTGAGATGCATCATGGTATAATCGAGGTCGATAGTACTCCGGGCAATGGAAGTACATTCATCGTAACATTACAAAAGGACAAAAAACTATTTGCTACCAATGAATATGTGGCATCTTCCGAAGAGTATATCCAAGAATTCGTTTTAGGAAAAGATATTTTCCATGAATCAAACATTTCAATTAACGTAATTAACGATGAGGAAAAATCTGTCATAGATCCTCATGCAGATAAAAAAAGCAATGCAATAGAAAAGCGGAAAGTATTATTAGTCGAAGACAACCACGAACTGTTGAATGTTCTTTCCAATTTGTTTTCTTCAACCTATGAAGTAGTTATGGCACACAACGGTAAAGAAGGTCTTGACAAAGCCCATGAGGAATTTCCCGACATTATTGTCAGTGATATAATGATGCCGGAAATGACTGGGATTGAATTATGTGAAACCATTAAAAGTGATTTCAACCTTTGCCATATTCCTATTGTATTACTGACCGCACTTGCATCCACACAGCAAAACATAGAAGGATTGACAAAAGGAGCTGATGACTACATTACTAAACCCTTCAATACTAGTATATTGCTAGTACGTTGCAATAATCTAGTTCATAATCGACTTATGCTACAGAAAAAATTCCAACAACAAGGATATACAGATACTGAAGTTATAGCCAACAATCCCATTGATCAGCATTTCCTAGATGCATTAAATAGTGTTATAGAGAATCATATAGATGACACAGAGTTTAATATTGACCACCTTGCTTGTGCATTAGGACTCAGCCGCAGTTCGTTATATGCTAAGTTCAAGTCTCTGACAGGTATTACTCCCAATGATTACATACTAAGTAAAAAAATCAAACGTGCAGCACATCTGCTTCAGTCCACTCAACTTCAAATTACAGAAATATCCGATATGCTCGGATTTGGCTCATCTCGTTATTTCACCCGCTGCTTCAAAAAAAGTTTTGGAATTGCACCATCCGAATATAGAAAAAAGGAGAATAGTGCGGAAAAATTGTCTGAATAGCTCTACAACCAGGTTTTTCCACCTTTTTTAGATAATAGGTGCTATTATTTCGGATGATTTTTTCCCCTATTTCCTTTCTATCTTCCCTACATTTGTCACCACTATAGATCACCGCCCCCAGTCTTCTTCAAGGTTGACTTTCGCATGCTAAGACCTAATCGAAGAAAATGAGGAAGTAATTTATAATGAAAAACATGTTCTACTAATAATTTTACTATGATGACTTATTACAAAAAATGCCGAATTTATGGAGTAGTATCTGTTGCATTCAGTGTACTATTTGCCTTTTCCGAATTTGCGGTAGCTGAACCATTATCCGTATTCAATGGCAAGACAGTGGTTGGTGTACAACAGACAAAACGTACAATCAGCGGAATCGTGAAAGATGCAACAGGAGCCATTATCGGCGCCACAGTCATGGAAAAAGGCTCAAATAACGGAGCTGTGACAAATATTAACGGAGAGTTTACTTTAAATGTCTCACCGGGGGCTACACTAGTTATCTCTTACATCGGATATAAAGATCATGTCATAACTGTTGATAACCAAGATTTCATCACCATATCTATGGTTGAAGATACGCAAAAATTAAACGAAGTTGTTGTGGTAGGATATGGTACCCAGAAAAAAGTAAATCTTTCGGGAGCAGTATCTTCCATCGCAGTAGACAAAATTACCGAAGGACGTCCCATCAATAATATTTCAAATGCACTTGCGGGTATGGCTGCAGGAGTCCAAGTGATGTCCTCAAGTAATCAACCTGGTGAGGATAATGCCTATATCCGTGTAAGAGGACAAGGTACACTAAATTCAGCCGCGCCCTTGGTACTTATTGATGGGGTTGAGGCATCTATCAATTCCGTAAATCCCCAGGATGTTGCCACTATCTCAGTATTGAAAGATGCTGCTTCTGCTGCTATTTATGGATCACGTGCTGCAAATGGGGTCATCTTAATAACCACAAAACAAGGTAAAGCAGGTAGCATAAAAATCAACTATAATGGATATGTTGCCTTCGAATCAATCCGTAGCACATTAACCCCGATATCAAACTATGCCGACTATATGGAACTCATCAATGAAGGTCTGTTGAACTCCAATCAACAAGAGCCTTTCTCGCAGCCTATGATCGATGCTTGGAAAAATGATGCAGGGAAAAATCCATTGCTTTATCCGAACACAAACTGGGTTAAAGAAACATTCCGTCCTTCCACCGCAACCACTCATACGCTTTCGGTGAGTGGAGGAACAGATAAGATTCGTTTTTATACCTCTTTCGGATATAACAACGATCCCGGTGTAATGGAGAATACAGGCCACAAATCTTATAATGCGCGTATCAATATAGATGCCAATGTAAAGAAATGGATCAAAATTGGTTTGCAGGCCAGCGGATGGATCTCTGATTCGGGAGTATCATCAGTCAGCGATGTATTCAAAACAGCAGTAGCTACTACACCGGGTATGGTATTCCGTGCTCCTGACGGACGTTATGGTGCCATGAATAATGTAGAAGACAACGCTCAGTCTGCAGGAAATAATCCGCTCAGGAAGCTCAACAGCCTGGAAGGGAACAAACGCAGCAACAGATACAAGGCAAGGTTCTATGGGACTATAACCCCGTTCAAAGGTTTCTCAGTTACAGCCTCCTACAGTGCTGAGTTTGTACATTCGCTCACAGAAAAAAAGCCTATTTTTGTGAATGGATGGAACTTCCAACTTGATTCAGAAACGTATACGCCAAAAGGGAAAACAAGTATTTCCAATTCACAAAGTAATATCGAACGTAATTTCGGAGATATTGTTGCCCGTTACGAAGCTCAGCTATTCAACCAACAGTTTACAATCAAGGCACTCGTCGGTGCCAGTCAAGATCAATACACTTCTAAAAGCTTTTCTGCAAACAAACAGGACCTTCTTGACATCAGCCTCAATGTACTCAACGCGGCAACAGGTGACGCTTCTGCTTCAGGATCAATAAGTTCTTGGGCAATGCGTTCTTTCTTCGGACGTATCAACCTGGGTTGGAAGGATAAATACCTTGCTGAACTCAATTTGCGCACTGATGGTTCTTCACGTTTTGCAAGAAAGAAGCGTTGGGGATATTTCCCATCCTTATCAGCAGCATGGCGTCTGGATCAAGAAGCATTTATGGAGAATATTGTAAGCAAAGGTCTTAATAACTTAAAACTTAGAGTTTCGTATGGTTCATTGGGAAACAACTCAATCGGTAATTATGATGCAATCTCTTTATATGGAAAAACAGTTTATGTATTCAACAATAAACCGGCAATCGGTATGGCTCAATCAGCGATTTCCAATGCCTCTGTCACTTGGGAGTCTACCTATGTCACAGATATAGGATTAGATTTCGGTCTCTTCAACAATCGTCTATCGGGAACCATTGATTGGTTCAATAAACGAACTGTCGACATCTTGATAAATCTCCCTACACCTGCCGTGCACGGTTCTACATCTATACCAAAACAGAACAGTGCCACAGTAACCAATAAGGGAATTGAACTTTCATTGGGATGGCAAGATCAAGTAAGTGATTTCAGTTATTACATTAACGGTAACTTCACCTATGTTAAAAACGAAGTAAACAAATACAAAGGTACAGGAGTCGACGGTCGTGAAATCAACGGTGCGAAGGTCTTATGGGAAGGTTACCCAATCAATGCCGGATACATGCTTCTAGTTGACCGAATCATTCAAACAGATGAAGACTTACAATTGGTACAAAATATGATTGACAATGCTCCGTTGGATAAGAATGGCAAAAAAATCAATCCATTCGCCACTTATGGAAAACCCGAAAAAGGAGACTTACTCTACAAGGATACAAATAACGATGGAATCATTGATAAAGACGATCGTCAAATTGTAAGTGACGGTCCGAATCCAAAGTTCTTCTATGGATTAAATGCCGGAGTTACCTACAAAGGTATCGACTTTTCAACCATATTTCAAGGTATCGGTGGAGTAAAGGTTTATTGGCAACAAGAAGGCTACAATACTCCAACCGTACGCCATGGCTATCAAATCAACAAAGAGATTGCCGATGGGCGTTGGTATGAAGGACGAACAGATGCAACATATCCTCGCTTATTGAATTATACAGATAAACGTAATACTCAGATTTCTGATTTTTATCTTGAGAACAAGGCTTTCCTCAAGATAAAAAACATTCAGTTAGGCTACTCATTGCCCAAAACTTTTGTAGCTCGTTTCGGAGTTGAGAAGTTCAGAATTTACGGAAGTTTGGAGAATTTCTTCACATTTACCAAATACAAAGGCTTTGACCCAGAAGTGAGTGGGATGAACTATCCGACCATGAAAAAAGCCGTTATAGGAATTGATTTAACATTTTAATCTATACGAATATGAAAAAATATATATCAATTTTATTAGTTATCGTCGCAATTCTTTCGGTATGTGCTTGCTATGACCTTGACAGATATCCAGAGGACAAGATAAATACCAATACGTTTTGGAAAACACAGCAACATGCAGAACAGGGAATCAATGCCATCTATGCCATGTTTCAGAATTATTATATTTTCGGAAGTTATTTCTCACTCGATTGTCTGGGAGAGGTAGGTACCGGATACGGGGAACACGGCAATGAGAATATTTCACGCGGAACCTATAACAGTCTCGATAATCGCATCCTAAACAGATGGACTTATCTGTATGAAGGCGTTGCCAGGGCAAATTTAGCAATTCAAAACATACCGAAGATACATGCTACAGACAGTGAAATCGCAACGCTTATGGGTGAGGCCAAATTTTTACGCAGCTTATTCTACTTCTATTTAACAGACTTTTTTGGCGGGGTACCCATTTATGATGAAAAAACAATTGTCTCAGAAGATTTTGCCAATATGTTGAATCCTCGTTCTTCTATCGATGAGGTAAGAAAATTCATTCTTAAAGATTTGGATGACGCCATCGCAACCCTCCCTACCGACAGAAGCAGTGATGCGAAAGGCCGCGTCACACAGAATGGCGCCTATGCACTCAAGGGTAAGGTTCTTCTCTATGCCAAACGATATGCCGAGGCAGCTACAGTGTTTGAAGAAGTTATCAACAGTAAAAAGCATACCTTATATTCAAGTTACGAGAATTTATTTAAACCTGGTGGTGACGAAAGTTCGGAAATGATTTTTGCCGTTCAAAACCTGGGAGGTCTAGGCCAAGATATAGGTATACCTAGCACTTTCTATATGGGTACCCGTGCATCATTTGGAGGATGTTGGAACAATGTTATGGCTTCAACTTCGTTGGTCGATTCGTACGAATGGAAAGATGGACGCGCGTTTAATTGGGAAGAAGTCATTCCAGATTTTACCGTCGACAAAAAAATAAAGGATAAAACTTTTAGAGCCACCTTATCAAGCGATAAAAAGAAAGTAACGAAATATCCGTCTACCAAGCAGATACTGCTTGACATGTACGAACAACGTGATCCCCGAATGAAAATGAGTATTATTCTGCCTTACACTACTTACAAAGGATGGGTATCCAATGCAAACAAAATTTGTGAGTTTGTGGTTGCGAAAGGTGCCCACGAATCCAACGGGATGATCCGCCACAACGGCAGCATGACCGACTCTTATTTGTTCCGCAAGTTTGTAGCAGAAGGAGATATGAACGGGGCCATAAACAACCGTGAAGATACGCCTATCAATTTCCCAATTATTCGATATGCCGATGTATTACTAATGCTTGCCGAATGTTACAACGAAATCAATCGACAAGATGAAGCCGTTACATTGATTAACCAAGTACGCAAACGCGTAAAGATGCCAGGAATTAACAGCGGTCCCGAATGGCTAAAAGCAGATAACAAGGAGGAAATCTTTAAGAGAATACGCCATGAGCGTATGGTAGAATTCGCTGCCGAGGGACTCAACTTCAGCGATATGAAAAGATGGGGAGTACTTGAAGAACTCAACAATAAGCAGGAAACCGGATTTACCGGTGTAGTGTATTATACACGAAAAGTATCCGAAAGAGATTATCTTTGGCCTATTCCGGCTACAGAAATAGATAAGAATCCAAATTTAAAACAAAACCCCGGTTGGGGGAATTAATTATCTAAAACAGAAACATATCGGACCGATGTCATTTTCAAGCATCTGTCCGATAAAAAAACATTCATTATGACAACAAGATTTTTACTGATTTTATCCTTCTTTCTTTTTCCGCTATTCTCATCGTGTGGAAAATCTGACTCTCCAGTAGGAAACGAAAAAGAAGATATAGATGACAAAGATCCTTTCTTAGCAGAACACCCCCGACTGCTATTTTCTGCTGCAGAGGAAGAAAGGGTACGTGAATTGATGGTTACAGATCCATTAATGAAAGAACTGTCCGTCTATCTACGTGAGGAAGCTCAAAAACTGATTGGAGCCGACCAATATCCTTATAAGACAGGGACTAGTGCCTTGCTTACTGCCGCACGTGATTATGTCTATCGCCTAATTACACTTTCATTGGCCTATAGAATGTTTGAAGAACAATCTTTTCTCAAAGAATCAGAAACCATCCTAGAATGGATATGTAAATATCCCGATTGGAATAAAGTTCATTTTCTCGATACGGCAGAAATGACAATTGCAGTATCAATTGCTTATGATTGGCTGTACCATGACCTTTCACCGGAGATTCGGCAAAAAGCAAAAAACTGTATTCTTCAACATGCTCTTCTAATAGCCTTAAAAGAGTATAAAAACGGGGACGAAGGAAGCTGGGCTAAACGCGAAACAAATTGGAATGTAGTATGTAACACAGGTATGTCCTTTGGCGCTTTGGCCATCAGTGAAGATTACCCTGATTTAGCCAAAGAAATCATAGACAATGCCGTGAAATATATACCCAATTGCCTAAAACATTTCCAACCTGATGGAGTTTGCTATGAAGGACCTAGTTATTGGGAATATACCACAATGCATCTTGCCATGTTCTTAAAATTACTTAATGATAATTTCAAAACCGACTACGGATTGGGAGAACTCCCCGGTATAAGTAAAACTGCACGCTATTATGTTAATACTGTCAGTCCGTCCGACCAAGTTTTCAATTTTGCCGATTCGCCTGAAGACTACCCAGTCTACAAATCACCTGTTTTTTTCTTTTATAGTAAATATTACAACCAACCAGAAGTAGCATCATGGTATAGAGCCCTCATTCAGAAGCATGTAATAAATAAGAAGGAAAATCCTAAATGGCATTTCTTCCTTTGCATTCCTTGGTACGACAATGCTCCTTCAACCGTTGTTACTCCCAACAAGTTACAAGTTTTCTATGGAGTAAATGATATTTTTGTGTTTAACGGCGATACAGCAGCTGGTTCCCTCTTTCTTGTTGGTAAAGGTGCCGATCCCGACATGGCTCATCAACACTTGGACGGAGGCTCGTTTATGATCGAATCGGAGGGCGTGCGCTGGACTGATGAAACAGGAGCAGAGAAGTATAATCTTCCCGGTTTTTGGGATTATTCTGCAAGCGGATTACGGTGGTCTTATTTTCGAAACACCAATCAGGCACATAACACAGTAACTATCAATGATGAGATCCAATATCCGCTAGGACGTGCTTTTATAAAAGAAGCGGATATCCAATCTGAAGAGCCCCAAGTTGTTCTCGAAATGACTACACTCTATCCAAATACAAACAAATTCACCCGCACATTTAAGCAACAAGATGCCAATACCATCGTGTTAACCGATGACATTACCCTACTCTCTACCTCCGATATTATCAGATGGTCGATTGTGACAAAAAAAACGGTTAAAACAGATGAGAACAGGGCTATACTGACATCGGGTGATAAGAAGCTTTATCTTACTATACTTGAACCGCAAGGAGCCAAGTTTTTTACAAAAGAAGCTGAAACAAACTCAGCAAATGAGAAACCTATCCATGGATTCACCTTATTACAATTTGAACATAGCGGTGAACGCATAAATACCCTAAAGGTAAAAATGAGTTCCATAAATGATTAACTAACAACAGAAAAATAATATGATTTGCTTTCGCATACTATACTTGACCAGTCTGTTACTGTTCGGAATCAATATCTCTTTGTGGGGATACGAAAAACGCGAACTTTTGCAAAAAGAGGTAACGTTGGATGAACTAAAATCAACCCTCGTCACCGAACAGAAGTGGGTTATCTATCCACCCTATTCCGACCGTAAGCAATGGAATGCTCTTTTAGGAGATTATAAAGATCATCTTATCCGGCAAGGAGAGCAATTTCTAAAATACAATTGGCAGGTCATCAAAGCCTCTGATTTTCTTGCTTATGAACGTATCGGCAGCCGTAACCGGATGCAGGGACCTCATAATAAAAATAATATGGCCCTTTCTGCCTTAATTCTGGCTGAGCTGGCCGAAGGAAAGGGACGATTTTTAGAACAAATAGTTGACGGAATCTTTTTTAATTGTGAGAAAACAACGTGGGCTGTCTCAGCTCATTTGACAGCCATGCAGAAATCAGGAAGGGCATTGCCAGAACTTGATGATCCTATTATTGACTTAAGCAGCGGTGAAATAGCTGCATTAATGTCATGGGCTCACTATTTTTTTCAAAAAGAGTTTGATGCCATCTCACCACAAATCAATGTACGTTTGGAACGTGAAATCCATCGTCAGATTTTTAAACCATACATGAATGTGAGCCGTTTCCGTTGGCAAGCAATCAACTATAAACCAGGATTACTAGTTAACAATTGGACACCTTGGTGTAATTTCAATGTCTTACAGTGTTATCTGCTTTGGGAAAACGATCGTAACAAACTGGCTGAAGCAATCTATCGCACAATATGTTCAGTCGACCAATTCATTAATTACGCTCACTCTGATGGAGCTTGCGAAGAGGGTCCCGGGTATTGGGGACATGCAGCCGGAAAGCTCTACGACTATCTCGAATTGCTCTCTATAGGAACAAGTAAAAAAGTAGATATCTTTCACCATCCGATTATTCGTAACATGGGTGAATACATCGTACGTTCCTATGCCGGCAAAGGATGGGTCGTGAACTTCGCAGATGCCTCAGCCCGTGGAGAAGCGAAACCTTCGCTTCTCTATGCTTATGGCAAAGGCGTAGACAGCAAGCTTATGAAGGAGTTTTCTTCCTACCTTCTTCTTCAAATGAAAGAAGAACAAAGACGGATTGCGCTCACCCAAATCGGCACGGATATTTATCGAGGATTACGGGCATTTTCTTGCCTGCCTGAAATATTAAAGATATCCCCCAAGTTCGAAATCCCTTCCTACTCTTTTTATCCAGAAACACAGTTCTGCTACATGTATCATAAGAACAGTTTCTTCGTTGCATGCAAGGGAGGATATAACAATGAAAGCCATAACCACAATGATGTAGGCAGTTTCATTCTCTATTCTGATTCGATACCAGTCTTTATCGATGTAGGGGTTGGCACCTATACCCGGCAAACCTTTAGCAAGGAACGTTATAAAATCTGGACCATGCAAAGCGATTATCATAATTTACCCCAGATAAACGGTTTTTCTCAGCAGTATGGCAACACCTACAAAGCAGATAACTTTGAATTCGATATCAGACGAATGTCGCTTTCTATGAACATCGCTCCGGCCTATTCTCGTGAGGCGCAGATCCAGAAATGGATCCGTACCTACCAGTTAAAAAAGAGCGAACTTATTATCAAAGAAAAATTTCAGTTGAATGCGGCCCATTTGCCCAACCGAATTCATTTCCTCACCTGGAACGACGTAGACGATTCAACGCCAGGAAAGCTCACCGTCCAAGTGAAACAAAATGAAAAAGTATGCCTTTCCTACAACCCCCGGCTATTTTGTTGTGAAGTAGAAAAGATTACACTTCAAGATCCGCGTTTGTCGAATATATGGGGCGAGCGTCTGTACCGTATTTCATTAAAAGCCATAAATAAAGAATTGAATGGACATTACGTATATAAAATTTTTAAAATAAAATAATATGAAATTGATTTATTTATTTTCAGTTCTAGGACTATTGTATGCATGCAATACAACGCATAAATTAAACGACAATGTGATTGATGAAAATATTGAATTTGCCTACAAACAAATCGGAAATGAGATTCAAGCTATTGAGAAAAGCGGCAAATTTATGAATCCAGTCACCTTAGGAAAAGACGGCCGTACGTACTATTGTAAATACACCGACTGGAGAAGTGGCTTTTTCCCAGGTTCGATATGGTATCTCTACGAACTCAGTGGTGATCCAAAGTTACTTCCAGTTGCCCAAAAATATACCCAAGCGCTAAAAGAGGCTCAGTACTTGACGTGGCATCATGATATAGGGTTCATAATCAACAACAGTTATGGAAATGGTTATCGCCTCACCGGTGACACAACCTACCGTTCAGTAATTCTACAGGCAGCCAAATCCCTACAAACACGGTTCAGACCGGTTGCCGGAATCATCCAATCTTGGGATACAAAATTTGGTTGGCAAGCAGAACGGGGATGGGATTGCCCAGTAATTATTGACAATATGATGAACCTAGAGTTACTTTTCGAAGCCACCCGACTTTCGGGTGATTCCGTATTCCACAAAATTGCTGTATCGCATGCTGATCGAACTTTGAAAGAGCAGTTCAAAGCAGATGGAAGTTGCTACCATGTCGTTGATTATGCTACCGGAACCGGTCAAGTAAGAAGCCGACAAACTGCACAGGGTTATTCCGATGAATCCGTTTGGAGCCGTGGACAAGCGTGGGCCGTCTACGGCTACACTCTCTGTTATCGCTACACCCATGATTCCCGATACCTCCACCAAGCAATGAACACTTTCCGAATGATGAAAAATCATCCTTCGATGCCCCAGGATCTGATCCCCTATTGGGATATGGACGCTCCGGACATTCCAAATGAACCTCGTGATGTTTCGGCGGCTTCATGTATGGCCTCTGCACTTTACGAACTTAGCACCATAAAAGAGCTACCTGACGCACATTTTTGTATGGAATATGCCGACCGAATCATGATAACACTCTCATCCAAACAATATCGTGCCGCACTCGGTACCAACGGAAACTTTCTACTTATGCATTCAGTAGGCAGCATACCCCATCAGTCCGAAATCGATGTGCCGCTCAACTATGCCGACTACTACTTTTTAGAAGCATTGAAACGGAAACGTGATCTTATGAAATAAAAAATAAAATTACTCACTTACCCACTTATATTATGAAATATCTTTTTATAATGCTTCTGTTAGGATGGACAGTTTATGCCTCAGCCCAACAGACCAAGAAATACCCGTTAGAACAATATGAGGAACTAACCGATAACAAGCCACACGATAGTTCCAAGATATGGAGTCAAGTAGTCCAACCCCGATTCGCATGGGGCTCTATTGATGTCCGATACCCGAAAAAGAGTGTGCCCAAAAAATTACTCCATTCGACAAAACAGGTACTGAGAGGATGGAAAGGAGAGCGTGTTCATGCTCAAGCTGTACTTTACACAGCTAACGATCTCCATCAAGTACAACTTGAAACCAGTGCCTTGACAAACGGCAACCACACCATCCCAGCTACTGCAATCTCCACGTATTTTGTACGCTACGTAATGACTGACGAACTTAACAAAGATGGGAAAGGAGGCTGTGGAAAACGTCCTTTTACCACAGAATGGGATTCTTCGCTAGTGGCAGATGTCCTTGACATTACCAAACAAATAGAAGTGAAAGCTTGTACTACCCAACCGATATGGCTTAAGATCAGGATTCCTTCAGACATTAAAGCCGGAATTTACAAAGGCCATCTGACAGTGAGAGGAAACAACCTATCTCCACAAACACTCGCCTACCAGATAGAAATAGTCGATCGACTTTTACCTCCTCCGCCACAGTGGACTATTCACCTCGATCTCTGGCAAAACCCTTATTCAGTCGCTCGTTACCATGAGGTAGAGCTATGGAGCAAAGCCCATTTCGATGCCATGCGTCCCATCATGAAGATGCTAGCTGATGCAGGCCAGAAAGTGATTACGACAAGTATCATGCACAAACCCTGGGCCGGCCAGACACAAGACCATTTCGACAGTATGATTACGCGCATCAAAAAGGTTGATGGCAGTTGGTTTTACGACTATGCCGTATTCGACAAATGGGTTGAGTTTATGATGAATGAAATTGGAATAAGAAAACAAATCAACTGTTATACCATAATTCCCTGGAATTTACAATTCGACTACTATGATGAAGCCACCAATCGGATACTTTTTATCAATACCAAACCTGGTGATTCGGCCTATAACGATTATTGGGGGGCATTCCTGAAAGACTTCTCGAAACATCTTCGTAAAAAAGGGTGGTTCGAAAAAACAACGATTGCCATGGACGAACGTCCAATGGAAGCCATGCAAGAGGCTATCAGTGTAATAAAGCAAGCCGATCCGGCATTCAAGATTTCGCTAGCGGGAAAATATCACGATGAATTAGAAGCCGATCTATACGACCTCTGCATTCCTTATACATACAAGTTCCCAGACAAAGTAAAAGCCGAACGTAGGCGCCAAGGAAAGGTTAGTACCTTCTATACCTGTTGTAAAGAGGCATTCCCAAACACATTCACCTTTTCACAGCCCGTCGAAGCAACATGGACACTTATTCACACGGCAGCAGCCGACTACGACGGTTACTTGCGTTGGTCATTCAATAGTTGGACGGAACAACCTCTACAAGATTCGCGCTTCCGCTCTTGGGCTGCAGGCGACTGTTACAGCATCTATCCCGGTCCACGAAGCAGCATCCGTTTCGAGCGCCTTGTAGAAGGTGTACAAGCTTTCGAAAAGATTCGTATTTTAAAAACAGAGTTTTGCATAAAAAATGCCCACAAGAAACAAAAACAACTCGAACGATTACTTAGCGGTTTTATGCCGGGTAAAAAAGTTAACTATCAGAAGATTGCTCCACAAATGGTCAAAGAGTTGCACGATTTTTTAAATCAGCGATAATTTTTTAATTCGCAGCATTACTATTCTAAATTAGTTGCCGAGGCATAGCCAAACCACAATTAATTCTGAGATAATATCATATGAGGATGTACCCTGGGCGCATCCTCTTTGTTCATATATGTAGTGAAATATTTTTATAAAATATTTAAACCTTATCGGCTACTATTCGCGATCACGATACACTTGTGCCGGATTTCAATGCTAAAATCAAAGCATTTAGAGCACAGTTCAGAGGAGTAAGAGATAAAGCTTTCTTTTTATATAGACTCGTTAAATTATATGCATAAAATGAAAATCCCTCAGGTTTTTACGTTGACCCACATTCAGGCCTTCACCTTGTTGGGGCGCAAAAATAAAAAAGCACCGTAATCAGCTGATATACGGTGCTTTGAATGACTTTTTGAAGGCTTTTGTAAAGTCCTTCGTTCTTGTTTCAGCGGAGAGACAGGGTTATGAACCTACTCCCCAATATCCTTGAAATTCAATTTCTTATCATCATGTAAAAGCCTTAGGGGGTACAACTTAGGTTACAAGAATAACGCTTTTTTGTCACCTTTTGGCTGTTCGTTGTCTGCCTAAAACTACGGTTCAAAGATACAGCTTTCTTTTGATATATGCAAATCATTGAAAATAAATCTTCTGCGGTTAGTGCAAGGTGCAAGCTATATATAAAGATATATACTTGCACCTTGCACTAAATTTCAATACTTATTTTTCCGTCTATTCTCCATTATCGTTTCAAAATTTTCTTGCCCCCATTGTTTCAACTGCTTTAAATGAGGGATTAACGTTTCTCCAAATTCTGATACATAATATTCCACTTTGGGTGGAACTGAGGGATATATTTTTCTATTTACCAATCCGTCCGTTACCAATGACCGCAAAACAGAAGATAGCATCTTTTCCGATATAGAGGGAATTGTTTTATATAGCTCGTTGAAACGTATTACTCCATTCTCATGTAGTTTCAATAAAACGACCAAAGCCCATTTATCACCCAACCATTCCAGTATAGGGGAAGCAGAACAATAATCATAATCTAACTTTTTTCGCATTTTTTCTGTTCTTGAATACATTGATATTGAGAAAAACTAACTCAAACGTAAGTGGCTGACAGATAGTACAGTTCTTCTTTATTCAAAAAGAACGTCCTAACTTCGCAGCACAAAAATACGGAAAATAACTAATTCCAATTACTTAATTTATAATTATATGGAACTATTACATTTTACGGGACAAGTATGGCGACCACCATACGAGGCAAGTTCCCAACTCTTACAGGTAACTGCCGGATGTACCCACAATAAGTGCAAATTTTGTAGTTTGTATCACGGAACAAAGTTTCGTCTATCTCCTATTACGGAAGTCGAAGAAGATTTGAAAGTGATACGAAGTTACCAGCCCAAAGCTCGGCGAGTGTTTTTAACGGGGGCTAATCCATTTGTGTTAAGTTATAACAGGTTGCTGGATTTAGGTCTTTTAATCAGGAAATATCTTCGCTATTGTGAAAGCATCGGTATGTTTGCTCGTATTTCGGATATTAAATCGAAAACAGTAGAAGAACTGAAGAACCTGCGTCATTTAGGTTTCGACAGTATCAGTATCGGAACAGAATCGGGCGATGATGATACATTGGCCGTAATGAACAAGGGATATTCGGCTAATGATATTATCGAGCAATGCAAGAAGTTGGAAGAAGCTAATATCAGATATAATTTCGTATATCTGACAGGACTTGCAGGAAAAGGTCAGGGAGAGCGGAACGCTATCAATAGTGCCAATATATTCAATCAGTTGCACCCCTTTACCATAAACTTTGTATCGCTGACAGTATTTCCCGAATCAGAATTATACGAAGAAATACAGCGTGGTAATTTTATAGAAGCGACTGAACACGAACGGTTGTTAGAATTACGGACTTTCATTTCAAAGCTCTGTATAGAAACAACTTTGTTGGGAAATACGGTGTCAAACACAGTCCCGTTTATCGGAATGATACCTAATGATAAAGTTCGGCTACTTAATGAATTAGATTTGGCAATAAAGAATATTGGAGAGGGAGAATTAAGACAATATAGAGATAGCATTAAATCACTGTAACAGTTCATTACATAAAAAAATTATGCAAATCATTTAAATAGCTATCTTTCCATTTAGAAAATAGCTATTTATGGTAACTAACTTCGTAACATATTGATTAATTTTGCTCTCAATAATAGAAATGACAATGGGAACAGATATAGAAACCAAATATTGCCAAACGTGCGGAATACCCTTAGATATTGACTACAATAATCTTGAGGTAAATACGAGTACGGAATATTGCGACTATTGTTTGAAGCATGGTGTCAAGGGTTACGATTTCTCGATGGACTATCTGATTTATCTTTGGGGGCTTTTTCCCGAAGAGTATTATAAAGAAACAGGCATATCCTATACTTCGCCGGAAATCAGAGAGGTAATGTCAAGACGACTTCCCGAAATAAAAAGGTGGAAACAAAAAATCAATACAGCCCACGTGTTATATGAGCTGATTGTAAGGGTACAAGAATACATTAACCGCCATTTGTTCGAAGAACTTAGTTTAGATGCCCTATCGCAAACGGCAGGTATTTCCAAATACCATTTCCGGCGTGTCTTCAAAGCTGTATGTGGTGAAAATATCGGGCTTTACATTCAGCGGTTAAGATTGGAATATATCGCATTCAAGTTAATATCAACCAATATAAGCGTTACTGAATTGTTATGTCAAATAAACTACCAAAACAAACATACACTTTCAAGGGCATTCAAAAGTTATTTTAAGTGTACGATACCGGAATTTCGTAAACTACATTCCAATGCTAACCCCGCAGGAATGTATCCGGTGCAAATTGTTCCTTGCATTGAGAAAGTTCCGCCTGTTCGTATTGCCTGTTTGAAACTGGAATGGACAGAACATATAAACCATGATTTTACGGTATTATGGAAACAGATTCTACGTCTTTCTGAAAATTGCGGTTTACAGTCAAGTGGCAGTAAATTTATAAGCCTTACATTGGATTGTCCGCTAATTTCTTCGGAAGAACAAACCCGTTTCATGGTGGGTATAACCGTTCCGGAATCATTTAACGTACCCAATGGCTTTTCTGTTCATGAAATAGAAGCCGGAGAATATGCAGTGTTTCAATTCAAGGGATTATATCACGAGTTGAACAGAGTATATCGTTACATATACCTTGATTGGTTGCCGACAAGTGGATATGCGCTACGGGAGCCTTACACATTTGAAACTTATCTCAATACTCCCCAAAAGACCCCTGTTTCGGAATTGAGAACGAATATTTATATTCCTATTGTGCGAAAGAACAAATGAATGGCTTAAATAAGGAAATTGAACAACAGCTAAGAAATGAAAATGCCGATTTTGTTCACTTCGTGGATATTTCCATGCTGGATATACGACAAAATCGGGGTTTTCCCTATGCCCTACTGATAGGAATTGCCATAAATCCATATTTTATCAAAACTGTACATGATAGTCCAGATTATGTGCATACCCTCAGCGATGAATATGCACAGGCAGAAAAACGGGTGGGAATGATTGCGGACAAACTGGCTGGGCGGCTTATCAGCAAAGGTTACAAAGCATTGTCACAGTCTGACAATGCTTTGATAACGGAGAATACATTTGACTTCGCAACAAAAACGTCCGTTTTACCACACAAGACCATTGCCGTACTTAGTGGTACTGGTTATATTGGCAAAAATAACCTGTTCATCACGGCTGAATATGGAGCGGCACAATGTCTTGACTCTGTCCTGACAAATGCCCCTTTATCAATAATGGAACACGAAATCAAGTCGTCGCAATGCGGTAATTGTAATATATGCAGGGATGTATGCCCACAAAAAGCATTGAACGGGGTTGTATGGGACATGAATGTTTCAAGGGATGAGATAGTAAATGTTTATGACTGTGTTACGTGCTTGAAATGTTTGGTTTATTGCCCGAAAACACAGGCATACATGAAACGACATATCACTATGAAGTAAGATGAAGGGGTATATAGGTAATATATTGCAGGAAATAGACATAGAGATTGACGAAATCGACCTCTACGGCTATGATATTATCGAAACCTCTCTTTCAATGGTACATAAGCTGCAAACAGTTCTTGATGAATTGAGGGCAAAAATACAAACTTATATATTTCCAACCAAAGAGGATGAAATCTTATTTTTCAAGACACAGAAACCGGAAATACTCGGTCGGTTGCTATTCTTCTATAAGATATACAAGATTGAAACACAATGTCCTAATGGTAGCGATGAAGTGATTAGGAATTATATCAATCGGGAACTGGATAATCTGACCTATTTCTTCAATCGCAATTTGGACTTTTATCAATACTACCGTTCACACTCCACTGTGTATGATGAATATTATTTTGTTCGTGGAAAAGCAGATTTACGGTTATGTACCGATAGCGCACAGTTTGACAAAGACCCTAATTTCTCAACCGGATATGATTATAAGGTGGCTAAAATCATAGCCAATGAAATGCTGCGCATCTATCTGAATAAACGGTTGGTGAAACTGGTAACGAATAATCAGATAGAAGATAATCTACAAAGATGCTTCAAATACCCGTTCCGTTTCACAGGCAAAAAGGCATATCTTATCGAACTGGGATATTCTCTTGTATCTTCGGGTGACATCAATAATGGCAACGTGGAGATAAAAGAAATAATGAATTTCCTTAGCACGATATTCCATATTGATTTAGGGGATTATTACGCTTCATACATAGCCATGAAAGAGAGAAAAGACCGGACGGCATATCTTCATCATCTGATAGAGAGCCTTGTTAAGCGGATGAATGAAGATGATATGAAATAATCCTCTGTATTTCAATAAATAGAAGTACCATGTTTACCCCAACATGGTACTTTCTTTTTATAGTGAAATGTACGTTGAGAAATGGCATTTTTTCAGAGATTTCACACCGATTTCACTCTAAAATAGTTTGAAAAAAAGTAATACCATGATAGATATAACCATGACTTTTAGGTTATTTCTTCTCCCGAACTTTGCGGCAAATCAATAAGTTACAATATGGAGATTATAACATTTGAGTCAAAAGCCTATAAGGAACTTGACAACAAGATTACCGCCATAGCAGACTACATTTTCAATCACTTGGACGAAAACAAGACTGATGAAGATGAAATTTGGGTGGATAGTTACGAAGTCTGCACGTTCCTGAAAATTAGTGACCGTACTTTACAACGCCTAAGGGCGGCAGGAATGATTTCTTACTCCGACATCAAGGGGCATTACTTTTACAAAATTAAGGAAGTAAAGCGAATGTTGGAAGAACGCCTGATTAAGCGTGATAAGGAGTGTATAAATGAACTGATAACCAATCATCAGAAATATGTTAAGGAAAGAAGAAATTCTAAGTAGAACAAATAACGGTCTGCTTGTTTTTAAACATTACTTACCCGGTGACTGGCGTATTGGCAGGCACTTTCTTAATCCTCTTTATCAGGATAAGAAAGCCTCCTGTAATATCTACTTCGACCGTCATAGCGGTATGTATAAAATGAAAGACTTCGGCAACGACAGTTACAGTGGCGACTGCTTCTTCCTCGTGGGGCAGTTAAAGGGGCTGGACTGCAATAGGGCGGCAGACTTCGTGGAGATACTGGAAATCATCGACCGGGATTTGGGCTTGGGGCTGGCTTCCGGCACTCCAGTTTCCATTCCCCCGGCAACCGTCTGCCGGGCAGTGCCGGACAAACCCGAAGAAATGCCCGAAAAGCCAGTCAAGCCCTACCAGTTCCGGGAACAAAAGTTCCCGCTTGCCGAATTAGTGTACTGGCAACAGTACGGCATCACGCCCGAACTGTTGGAACATTACAAGGTCTGTTCGCTCCGGGAATACAACAGCGAAACGGCAGAGGGCAAGCCGTACACCTACACTTCATCGGTGGCAGAACCCATGTACGGCTACAAGGGTAAACAGCACATCAAGCTGTACCGCCCGTTCTCCACGCCCCGCTTCCTCTATGGCGGCAGCTTCGGCGAAAACTACTGTTTCGGACTGGAGCAACTGCCAGCCAAAGGTGACACGCTATTCATCACGGGCGGCGAGAAAGACGTGCTTTCGCTGGCGGCGCACGGTTTTCATGCTATCTGCTTCAACAGCGAAACGGTGACTATCCCGCCTACGCTGATTTATCGGCTAACATTCCGTTTCAAACACATCATCCTGCTTTTCGATATGGATAAAACGGGCAAGGAAAGTTCACGCAAGCAGGAAAAACTATTGGAAGAATTTGGTGTGAAACGCCTGCTGCTACCGCTTCCGGGAACGAAAGAGGAAAAGGACATATCCGACTACTTCAAAGCCGGGAACACCCGTGAAGATTTCCTGAAACTGTTTATCGAATTTTTAGACAACCTGTATAGTGACACTTTGATTATGCTTAAATCATGCGAGATAGATTTCAACAACCCGCCTGCCAAAGCGCAAGAGATTATTTCGGCGGGTGACGTTCCGTTAGGGACACAAGGCAACCTGTTCGGCATCACCGGGGGCGAGGGAACGGGAAAGAGCAATTATGTAGCCGCAATCGTGGCGGGCTGCATCTGCCCCGCTGGTGCGGACATAGATACGCTGGGCATACAGATAACCGCCAACGGCAGGCACAAGGCGGTCTTGCTCTATGATACCGAACAGTCGGAAGTGCAACTGTTCAAGAATGTAAGCAACCTGCTGGCACGTGCCAAACAGCCGGACAAACCCGATGAACTGAAAGCGTTCTGCCTGACGGGTATGTCACGCAAAGAACGCCTGAATGCCATTGTGCAGAGCATGGATAAATTCTACTACCAGTATGGCGGCATCCAGTTGGTCGTCATTGACGGCATCGCCGACCTTGTTAAGAGTGCCAACGATGAAGCGGAAAGCGTGGCGGTAATAGATGAACTTTATCGGTTGGCTGGCATCTATAACACGTGTATTCTGTGCGTGTTGCACTTCGTCCCGAACGGTTTGAAATTGCGGGGACATTTGGGGAGCGAACTGCAACGCAAGGCGGCTACTATCCTGTCGATAGAGAAAGACGATGAACCCGCCCAGTCAGTGGTAAAAGCACTGAAAGTAAGGGACGGAAGCCCGCTGGACGTGCCGCTGATGCTCTTTGCATGGGACAAGGAAGCCGGGATGCACGTGTACAAGGGTGAGAAGCCCCGTGAGGAAAAGGAGAAGCGCAAGGAAAGGGAACTGGTAGGCGTTGCCCGTGACATTTTCGGGCGACAGACACATATCACTTATATAGACCTTTGCGAACAATTACAGCAGGTCTTGGATGTTAAAGAACGCACTGCAAAGAGTTATATCCGCTTTATGCGTGAACGGGAGATTATCATTAAAGACCCGGTGAACCAAAGCTATTTTATGATAGGTCTTATTTAATCCGGTAGCCTTATGTATATAGATAAAGAAAACTTCGTGGCTTGGATGGAGCGTATTATGGATAGGCTCGATATGCAGGACAAAAAGATAGACCGTCTGTTAAGCGGTCACAATTATCTGAACGGTGAAAAACTCCTTGACAATCAGGATTTGTGCTTTATGCTGAAAGTGAGTACCAAAACCTTGCAACGTTACCGGAAAAAAGGAATACTGCCTTACTTGACGTTAGACGGAAAATATTTCTACCGTGCAAGTGACATACACAAGTTAATCCGTGAACGCATGGATTAAGTGATAATCAATATCATATATTTTCTTCTTGAATCCTGTCTTGTTATGATAATAAGGCAGGATTTCATTTATTTATAAGGTTATTCCGGTGATTTTCGCTACTTTTGCAAAAGTAACATAAGAGAATAACGGCGGTTGAACAGTTTCGGCTGTGATTTCGTCATTATATATAACATATTCGTTCGCCGAATATCTCACTACGAAAACTGGCATTTTTCAAAAGAAACGGGATTTTCAGCGCAATGTCTATGCTATGCTTTGTCATAGCGTGGACTTGCCTGTTTCGTTTCTTTGGGTATGCCAGTACCTCGTAGTGGAGCAGTGTAAGTTCACGCTTCTTTTTTGAGGTATCAACGAATAGGTTGAAAAAGATTATCAATTGTTTAATACCTGATAGGATGAAACAAATTAAAGCGCATATCGCCGTATCTCTTGACGGACATACAGCCACCTTAGATAAGGAACTGGATTGGTTACCCGATAAAGTAAAAACTATCGTTGGCAAGTACTATTTGGATGCAGATTGCCTGCTTATGGGGACGAACACCTACAACTACATCTTTGAACACTGGGGCGGGTGGCCGCACAAAAGCAAACGGTCTTTTGTGGTGTCACACTACGATACCAACGTGACGCCGGACTGCGGCGTGGAGTTCCTGACCGAAGAACCGCTGCAAAGGGTCTATGAACTGAAACAGGAAACCGACATGCTGGTGGTGGGCGGCGGCAAGCTGCTTACTTCATTGATTAAAGCCGGGTTGCTGGACAGCCTGACAATCTACACCGTCCCGGTCATGGCGGGCAAAGGCATCGGCTTTATCGGGGAAACATTCGGCTCACTGTGGAAGCTCTCGGAAAGCAGGGTGCTGGATAACGGGGTGGTCTGTTCGACCTACCTGTTTGGCGGGAGCGTATAAAAAAATGCGCCCGGTTCCCGCCGGGCGCAACCACTAAAATTTCAATTATCATAAGTGGCAAAACCTATCACAATGAAATTTCAGTGGCAAAAATAGGCTATTTCTTCGGTTTCGCTTTCTTTTCGGGGAATGAAAAACCGACATTGAACTGCTCGTCCAGTACCAGCGAGGCATCGAAAGCCTTGCCGTTCTTGCCCTTGAAGCCCTTGATTAGCCCGGTCTTGCGTTTCGTCACCAGTTCGACAATCTGCTTGTCGGTCAGTTGCTTGTCGCACTTGTTGCGGAATATGGTAAGCGTGCAGTCCACGTTGGAACACTTCGCCACTTTCGGGTAGAACAGGATGCGCCCGTTATTGCATTTGGGGCAGGAACAGGTTTCACCAGTAGCGACAGATAGCTGCACCGATAGCAGTTCTGCGGTAATTTGCGTTGCGTACACCTCAATGCCCTTTCGGAACGTGTCGGCATCCATGCTTCCCGCTTCTATCTTGGAAAGGGCGGTTTCCCACATGCCCGTCATTTCGACATCGGCAATCTTTTTGTCCTTGACAATCTTGTAAACGGCAAGCCCCTTGTCGGTGGGAACAAGGTTCTTCTTCTCACGCACGATATATTGGCGGGCGAACAGCGTTTCTATAATCGCCGCACGGGTGGCGGGTGTGCCTATCCCGGCATCTTTCAGGCTGGCTTTCAGTTCGGCATCTTCCAGTTCCTTTCCGGCGTTCTCCATTGCCGCAAGCAGGCTGCTTTCCGTGTGCAGCGGTTTCGGCTTGGTCTGCTTCTCCAACAGTTCCACGTTGGAAATCGGCAGACTTTCGCCCTCTTGAAGCGGCGGCAGGCTGGCGGCTTCTTCATCCCCGCCCGTTTCCTGTTCGCCGAACACGGCACGCCAGCCTGCTACTTTCATCACAGACCCTTTTACCGTGAAGTCGGTATCTCCAGCCGACAATATGGCGGTGGTAACGTCTTTCACGCACTTGCCCGAAAAGGCTTCCAGCATACGCCCGGCTACCAGCTCGTAAACCGCCCGCTCGTCTTTGGTTAGTTCGCCGGGCAGGTTCTCGGTAATGATTAAGGCATGGTGGTCGGTCACTTTGCTGTCGTTTACGCTGCGGCGGTTCAGTGTTGCACCGTCCAGCCCGGCGGCATACCCGGCAAAGCGGGGGTATTGCCCTAACAGGGCGATGCGCTCCGGCATTTCATCGAAAACGTCCTCCGATATATAGCGGCTTCCGGTTCTCGGGTAGGACATCACTTTCTTTTCATACAGGCTTTGCGCTATGGAAAGCGTCTTGTCAGCCGAAAAGTTCAGCTTCGTGTTCGCTTCCTTTTGCAGCGTGGTAAGGTCGTACAAAAGCGGCGGTTCTTGGCTGGCTTCTTTCCTCTCGACGGATTTCACGGAAAGCCGCCCGGCATCCTTTACCCGTTGCAGGGCGGCTATCGCTTCGGGCTGTTGCTCCCACTTGGCAGTGGATTGGACGGTGAAAACTATTCCTCCGCTGGCGGTCGCCACTTTGAGTTGCCAAAACTTGGCGGGTACAAAATTCTTGTTCTCCAAATAGCGGCTGCATATCATCACGAGCGTTGGTGTCTGCACCCTGCCCAGCGAGAACACGCCCTGCCCGGCGGCTACGCTCAACGCTTGGGTGGCGTTTATCCCAACCAGCCAGTCCGCTTCGCTGCGGGACTTGGCAGAGAGGTAGAGGTTATCGTAACGCTCTCCCGGCTGCAAGTTATCCAGCCCCTCACGGATTGCCTTATCGGTAAGGCTGCTTATCCACAGGCGCACGAAAGGTTTCCGGCAGTTCAGGTAATGGAAGATATAGCGGAAGATTAGCTCACCCTCTCGCCCTGCATCGGTTGCGACAATAATCCGGTCGCACTGGTCGAACACTTCCTTTATCACTTTCAACTGTTTCAGCACGCCGGGGTCTGACTTGTAGCCTTTCTCGGCTTTCACCTGACGGGGGATTAGCTGGAAATCGGGCGGCAGTATGGGCAGGCTCTCCCTGCGGAAGTTCGCCACGCCGTAGGCTTCCGGCATGGCAAGCTGGATTAAGTGGCCGAACGCCCATGTCACCATATACCCGTTGCCGGAAAGATAACCGTCATTACGCCCGGTCGCCCCGATGATGCGGGCGATGTCTTTTGCCACGCTGGGCTTCTCTGCTATCAATGCAATCATGTTGTTTCTTTTTTATGGTTTGTTACTGACTTGATTTTCCGTAAAATTTTACGGTCATAATAAATATGGTAACCGCCTACGTAATACTGGCGGTTGTGCCTGTCTATTTCTTTCCAGTCAGTTTTTAAAGAAAGGACTGTGAAGAAAATCAGGATGACAAGCGGAATAGCTATAATATAGATTAGCTGCTTACCCTTTATAATTTCATTCCTTTGGACTTCTTGGGTTTGTCCGCTTTCAGGCTCTTGTCCTGCTTCTCTTTCTGTTTGGCGGTGGGCTTGTCCTGACCCTGTTTCAACGGCTCTTTGCCCTGCTTGGTGGCTTCGTTAGTCTTGCCCTCGGAATTGACTGCTACCTGCGTCCGGCTCTCGGCGGCGGGGGTAACGTCTTTCGGCTGCACCTTGTCGGGGGATTTGCCCTGTGCGCCGGGCTGCACATGACCGTTGAACTCAACGCCCTTGCCGTCCTTTAACCCGGTTACCTGCTGCTCTGCGGACTGTTGTCCCTGCTGCAAGAACTGGACGGCAGACCTCGGCAGGAACTCCAAGCCACGCTCCACTGCGCTGACCTGCAAATAGGCACTGCGCCGTGTGCCGTCCCTGAATTGCAGGTTTTCCATTTTCACCGCTTGTCCGGCTTCAAAGGCGGCTTTCTGCTCCGGGCTGACTTGCACGCCGCAAATGGTGTCGGGGCATTTCCATTTGTCAGCCCGCATATATTCCAGTTCGTGCGTGTACCTGTCCCGGCTAACGAACACGGGGATTTGCTCGCCGTTTTTAGGGTCTTTGATTCGGGCGATGCCGCCCAAGTTGCCAGTGCCTTGCAAGTTGCCCTGTTCCTGCTTGGTGAGCTCGTGTTCGTGAAACGGGCGTTGCAACAACTTTTCGTCCTGCTGCACGCCGTGCAACTTGGGTACTACCGTGCCGTCCTTAGCCTGATAGAAAGAGAGCTTGACATCGGTAGGTTTGAGATAGAAGCCACCCACCGTCCCCGAAACGGTGTAGGTGTTGCGGGACTTGTAGCCACGCATCACCCGGTCGAAGTCCCTCGTGTTTTTCAGGGTGTCGGCGGTGATGCCGACTTTTTTCAGGTTCTCCCAGTCGATTTTTGCAGGGTCGAAGCGGTAGCCCTGCTTGAACTCGTGGAAGTCGGGCTTCGGAACTCGAAGCATTTCAGCCCGCTTGTTGCCCTCCGGTGTAGGGTTGCGGTGGTTGTCCTCGATTGCCTTTGCGTGTAGCTCCACCTCGGAAGCCCTGACACTGAAAAGTTCCAGCCCGGAAGTGTCCTGGAACTTGCGGAAGAAATTGGAAATGAAGTTGCTGAACACATCGCTGTTCTTGTCCACCTGCATGAACTCGCCGCCGTGTGTCGGCGGCACGGTCTGCAAATTGCCCTCCTTGTCGATACCCTTAACGGCACTCACCTTGCCCTGCTGTTTATCCAAGACCAGCAGCACGTCTTTTTCCTGCCCCTCTGCGGGCGGGGTCATTCTGTTTGCCATAAATAATTGAAATTTTAGCGGTTACGGGAATAGTCCCGCCCAAAGGTAGCGACTAAATATGCTATATTTGGATAGGCAGAAAGAGGTGTCCGAATTTGTCCTGCGATGTCCCGATTTGTCCGGGTGGATGAAATTCTGCAACCAATGGTTGCAGAATTGAAAAGGGCATAAAAAAAGAGAGCGAAGTTAATCACTCTCTTTGGATGAGCCATTTATGAGCCATTTAATTATAGTTCTTATTGCTTATAATCAACGACTTATTAAAATTTGCATCATGCTTGCGATACGTTAGTGAGCCATTTAGGTACATAATAAGTTCCTTTTCCCACTTTGCCCTGCATTTCCAGCCAACCATTCATTTGCTGGAGTATGCGGGATGCTGTCGGCTTGCTTACCCCCAAAATATTCTGTACGTCCGAGTTCGTGACACGTCCGTTCTTGGCTGCATACTCGACAACTGAAATATACCTTTCATCCACCCGCTGCGCCAATAGCTGCGAACGTATATCGGTATAATAGGTAATCATCAGACCGCTTAACATTTCAAGTTTGGGCGGCAACAACTTGTATGCGCTGACAGCTTCCAAGATACGCTTGTAGCCACGTCCCCAGCTTTCAATATCCCCGCTTCTGAAAAAGGCGTTGGCGATTAGCGGATTATAGGGAGAGGACGGGTGGCTTTCAAAAAGCTTTTCGGTTGTCCAGCTTTCCGGCAACTGCCCGGCGTTCCAAAAGGTGATATGGTCGGGGAACACGCTAATCTGAATGGGTACGGCACTGGCATAGTCTTTATGTGCCACACAATTCATCAGTGACTCCCTGATAGCTTCCACCGGGAATTGCGGTGTTTCACGCCGGGAAATGCCCTCGTATGATATGTGATAAATCAGGTACTTGGTCTTTATCAAATCCATTGCCTTATCCACCTGCTCCATTAAAGAGCCGTGAACCTCGTCTTGAAACTCCAAGTTACCCTTATCATCCCGGAAGAAACCTATCTTGATATAAGCCCCGGTTACAAAGCGTTCCGGGTCGGGGTGGAACAACAGCAAGGCGGCACGGGTCGGGCGGTTGGTCTGGGTATCAATCAGCCGTAAATCGTGCAACAGGTTTTCGGTAGTATCTTTCAACACATATTCGTCCACACGCCCGCTTCTCGCTGCTTCCTTGCGGAAACGGTTCAATGCGCTGGGGGAAAGTTCCTCTATGCCTGCCCACTCTATGGGAAACTCGTCCCAATGCCTGCCAGTACGTTGCAGGATAAAACGGTTCAACGCCGCACCTTTCAACTCCTGTTTCGTGCTGCCGCTGCGATAGTGGTACTGACCTTTGTAATTGATAGGATTGGAATAAGGCGGTACATCAATCTCGATATATTTCAGCCCGTTTTCTTCCAGCAGGTTCACGTCCACGATGATACCCAGCACGTCACGCACTTTGTTCGGTATGTCCTCCAGCAGTTTGTCGGCATCGGCAACGCCGACTACCTTACCGTTGTCATTCATACCTATATATATCCTGCCGCCTGTGGCGTTGGCAAAGCCGCATATCCATTTCAGATATTCGTCACGCCAGCTTTCTTTCCATTCCGTATTTTGGTTTTCGTTCATAATCATTTCTTTGTCTGCAAAATTAGTAAAAATACTGTCTGTCAGGAAAGAATATCGGTTATTCTTCCTCTTTTATCAAATGGCATAACTCCGGGTCGTTCTTAATCCGTGTTATCTCGTCCTCGACAATCTGCCGGACTTCCTGACGGATGCGGTCATAGTTGGCTTGTATCTCCTCCTGCATCCGGTCGTTGCCGTCCTTGTCGGTGAAGTCGATTATCTGCGGCAACTTCACGTAACGGGCGGTTTCCCGCTTCACCTTTTCATTGTCCACTACGATTTCACAGTGGAAAATCTTCTGCTCTATCCGTTCATCGAAATTGTCCGCCACAGCACCCACGAACATACCTTGCGTGAGGTTGGATATTTTACTGGCAGGTATCAGGCTGTCCATTTGGGTGCTTATCGAGGTGGATTTCTCCCGCTGGTTAATCGTCATGCTCTGCCGTTTCTGCAACACCTTTCCGAAGCGTTCTGAAAGGATTTTTGCCGTTTCACCGACTACCTGACCGCTAAACACGTTGCCCACAGTATTTTGGATTACTTTGCTTTCCTTGTCCCCGTAGTCACGGGTAAGCTGGCTGTAATCCTGAAAGCCTAACAGAACGGCAACCTTGTTGCTTCGGGCGGTGGCAATCAAATTGTCAAGCCCACGAAAATATATAGTCGGTAATTCATCTATTATCACCGAACTTTTAAGCTGACCTTTCTTGTTTATCAGCTTCACGATACGGGAATTATATAATCCCAGTGCTGCCGAATAGATGTTCTGACGGTCGGGATTGTTGCCGACAACCAAAATTTTAGGCTCTTTCGGGTTGTTGAGGTCAAGCGAAAAATCATCCCCCGTCATTACCCAGTAAAGTGCTGGGCTTATCATCCTTGAAAGCGGGATTTTCGCACTGGCAATCTGCCCCTGCAACTGCTCTTGGGCATCTGATTCCCAAGCATCTACGAACGGGGAAAGATAATTTTCCAGTTCGGGATAACTGCGCAAAATGGTGAACACATCGGCGTATTTCTTATTTAGCAGTTCAATGGCGTGGGGGAACGTACAATACTTACCGTCCTGATAGATACGGAGATACCAAATTATAGCCGCCAAAAGAATAATCGGGCTTTCCACGAAGAAGTCGCCCTGCTTGCTTATCCAGCTTCGATTGAGGTTAAGCATTATCGTGTAGCTCGCTTCGTAGGCATCCGCAATGTCCGACATGAAGCTGGCATTTATCGGGTTACATCGGTGGCTCTTGCGGGGGTCGTCAAAGTTGATAACGTAAAACTTAGGCTTTACCTTGTAGCCGTCTAAGTGGTTAAGCAAATGATTGTAAGCGATTTCCGAAAGGTCGGGAAACTTGTAATCATAACAATAGAGTGCAAAACCTTTCTCGATTTGCTGTTTTATGTAACTGTTTACCACCGCATACGACTTACCGCTGCCCGGTGTTCCCAATACAAGACTGGCACGGAACGGGTTCACAACATTTATCCAGCCATTATTCCATTTCTTCTTATAGTAGAACCGGGTAGGCAGATTTACGGAATACTCGTTCTCGATAAGCCTTGTTTCCTGTTGGAAACTTTCGTTCTCGGTATTAAAGACATCATCCATTAGGTTGTTCTTCAACAGCCGGGACATCCATGTACCCGCCATGAGCATACAGATATAGCCCGCCGACAGTGTGACGATATAAAATACGGCATCCGCCGTGTGGGACAGCGGAAGTTCCAGCAACCACCAGTTCAGGAAAAACAACACGACACCAGCCGCAAGGCTGCAATGTATCTTCGTCCACGTTATCTTTTCCTCTTTCACGCCCTTAGTGCCGATGCACGACAGGGCGAGGAACACCACCGCAAAAAGTTTCGTCCAAAGGGCGGATGAGAACAGCCCGGTGGTACGCTGGAAGTTCCACAGTATCTTGTCTATCACCTCAAATGTCACTCCCCATTCTTTCAGGGTGGAGTAACAGAACCAGTACACGTTTATTCCCACGAATAGAATACTGATTGCCCGCATAAAGTCCATGACCCGTGCAAGCCCTCTCAAATCATCTTCCTGTTGCATGATTGTAATGTTTTTTAAGTTAGTCGATACGCCTTGTGCGCTTCTTTTTCTTCTTTCTCTTTTGGCGGGCGGTGTCCTGCGGCTCGTCACCGCCTGATGCACCGCCGCCCAACAAACCGCCGAAAGCACCCAGCACAGAAGCCACGCCCGGAACGATGTCGGCTTTCGGCGTGAAGCCCGGCTGTTCCTGATGCGTGGATTGTTCTTGCCGTATGTCCGCTTTTCTTTCATCGGAATACAAATCATTGAACACGTTCGCCGAATACTCCTTGCCCAAGCGTGAACCGTTCAGTACCACACGGCTGTCATGGTCGATGAACGTAACGCCATAGATGCGCCCGTTGTCGTTCTGACGGAATACCACATCAATGCCCTGCTTCCTTAGCTGCTGTTCCAGTTCCTTGCGGCTGCGGGCGGTCTGCATGGCAGTGGCGACAATCTTCCGGGTGCGTTCTTTCAGTTTCCCGTTCTTGATTGTTTCGCCCGATTTCTCCATTCTGCGCTGCACCGCTTCATAACCCACCGACTTGCCGATGCGGGAAGCCTTTACCGGGTTGCCCGCCTTTTCGCCCTTGTCGTTCATGGCGGAATAGACAATACCCTGATAGGGCTTGCCGTTTATCTCGCCCTTGACTTCCTCGGCGCACACGTTGTAAGCGGCAAGCAAAGCCTTGTACTCCCCGAACGACTGGAAGCGGTAGCCGTAGCAAGCCGCTTTCACGGTATTGCCGATTTGGTGCTTCACGTCCCCGGCTGCATAGTCCACCTTTTTCAGTTCCGGACGTTCGGCACGTTCCTTTCGCTCTGCCGGGTGCAGCCCGTATTTCTTTTCCAGTTCACGGGTGATTTGCTTGCTGCGCCGATGCTCGAACCTGTCATTCAGCGGCTTGCCGTTCTCGTCCACCCGCAACCCCACGATGTGGATATGGTGGCGGTCGATGTCGGTATGCTTGTACACCAGATAAGGCTGGTCGCCATAGCCCAACTTCCGCATATACTCTTTGGCAATGTCGGAAAGCTGCTGGTCGGTCAGCACGTCTTCCGGGTGCGGGTTTATGGAAATATGAAGTATCGGCTTCTTGGTGGATAGCTGGACAGGCATCTGCATCTCAAAGCTGCGCATACACCCGCCGATAGAGAAATTCCCGTCCTCGCTTAATAGCATCCGGTTGGAGAAAAGCACCTTTGCTTCCTCGCTGTCCACCTTGTTTTGGTTGTAAGCCAGTGCGCCGAACATATTGCCGCCCGTGCTTATTTTGGCAACCATAGTTCCTTGCACTCGTTTGTCAGGTCGATAACCTGACGGTTCAACAGAGATAATTCAGTGGTCGCTTTCTCCAGTTTATAGAGAAAAGCCAGTGCCTTTTTCTCGGAAAAATTGCTGTGCAACGCCTTTACCACTTGGTTGTAATTGACCGCCACGGCTCTGAACTGGGCATAAAATTCGGTCAGCCGGGCGCAATACTCGACCGCCGACTTGTCCACTTTCACCACCCGGAACGGCTCGCCGAACAGCCGGGCGGCGATGAAACGGGACTTGCTCGTGACGCCCGACTGCTCCCACTGCGAGAGGAAGCGGGCGTTCTCCCGGTCGTTCAGGTAAAGGACATGGCGATGCTTCGCCGGGTCTGCGAGGGCGGGGCGACCGCCCTTGTTGGTTCTTCTTGTTTCCATGCTTCTTTGGATTAAAAAATTACGACTTCGGAGTGATTTTTACCCCCGCAAGGGGCAAGGCGTTTTCAGGCACGGAAAACGGTTTTGTAGCATACAAAACACACCTTGCTATTTTCTGACGAAAATCGAAATCCGTCACGGACGGATTGGGGTTAGCGTGGAACGGTAAGCCCTGCGTTCACCAGCCCGGTTTTACACCTGCGCCCCCTGCGGTTCGTTACTCCGCTGCAAAGTAACGGTGATTTATAATGCTGTAAAATAGGCGGTTGGTGGACAAAACGGGACAGCGCAGGACAAATCGGGACACATCTAAAAACGAACGTTTTTTCTCCCTTTATTTGCAGAAGATTTCAAGATTGAAAGCCATATTTCAAGTAAGAAAGCATGATTGAAAGCATGATTTCAAGAAAACTTGATTGCAGGATTTCAATGTTTCAAGAAAGAATGAAAACAGGAAAACAAGATTGAAATAAAACAGTCTTTCAATCTTTCAAGATTGCAATATGGAAACAAAGAAAGCTATATGGCTGGATTGATTGAAAGCAATAAATAAATCTATCAACCAATAATGAACGAAAGCAATATGGAAAACGAGAAAACACCCCTTTATGTCGCCTTTTCCACCCAAAAGGGCGGGGTCGGCAAAACCACCTTTACCGTGCTGGCGGCGAGTTACCTCTACTACCTCAAAGGCTACGATGTGGCGGTGGTCGATTGCGACTACCCGCAACACTCCATTGCCGGAATGCGAAAACGGGATGCCGAGCAGGTCGGGGCGGATGAAGATTACAAGCGAATGGCGTATGAACAGTTTACCCGGCTGGGGAAGAAAGCCTACCCGGTACTGTGCAGTTCGCCCGAAAAGGCGATTGCAACGGCTGACGGATATATAGCCGCCGGACACGTGCCGGATATTGTGTTTTTCGACCTGCCCGGCACGGTGAACAGCGAGGGCGTGATAAACTCCCTCGCGGGCATGGATTATATTTTCACCCCGATTTCCGCCGACAAGGTGGTACTGGAAAGCAGCCTGTCGTTCGCAATGGCTATCCAAAAGCTATTGGTGAAGAATGAAGCCTGCCGCCTTGCCGGGCTGTACCTCTTTTGGAACATGGTGGACGGGCGGGAGAAAACAGACCTCTACACCGCCTATGACAAGACCATTAAGGAACTGGAACTGCCGCTGATGAAAACCTTTATCCCCGATACCAAACGCTACAAAAAGGAACTGGTGGCGGATAGAAAGGCGGTGTTCCGCTCCACGCTCTTTCCCGCCAGCCGCCCGCTGGTAAGGGGAAGCAACTTGGAAGAACTGATAACCGAAATAGTGTACTACATCAAATTACAATGATATGGCAAAGCAAAGCGGCGGGATGCCGAAGATAGACGAGGATTTCATGAAAGAACTTATCTCGCAGGGCGTACCCGCCAAGCGGGAGAGCCTGCCGGATGATGCACCGCAACCCGGCGGCGAAACGGAAACCGCCCACGAGGGACGGCAGACTGAAACGGTGCGGGTGGAGAAAACAACAAACCGCAAGCGCAAGGGCGGTTCGAGTGACTACCGGGAAACCTACTTTCAGAAAGTGGAACTGGCAGACCGACAGCCCTTGTACGTGAGCCGTACCACGCACGAGAAGCTGATGCGTATCGTGACGGTGATAGGCGGGCGCAAGGTGACGGTAAGCAGCTACGTGGAAAACATTCTGCTGCGCCACTTCGAACAGTACCAAGACGAGATAAACACCCTGTACGAAAGCCACTTCCAAAAGCCTGTCTGACTATGGTAATCTATTGCATACTTACCGGGCTTTTGGTGTACTATATCGCCCTATGGCTGTGGTATCGCTACACGGACAGCCGGACATCACCGGGCAGAACGGATGATGCGCCACTCCCACGAAACGGGGTTTCAGGCTACACACTGATAGGTGAAAGCCGATACAAGGGCGGACTAATCGGGACAGCGCAGGACAAATCGGGACACATCCCGCAAGCGGCTGAAAATGATACTATTTTTGCGCCGAAAGCTGACGGACAGCCGGAAGAAAACATTTCGGAAGCAGCACCCGAAGCGGAAGAAACGCCCGGTTACGAGAATGACGAACCCGACCACGAGGACGAGGAAATAGCCGGGTACATGGACGGTGACGATGATACCGGGCGGGCTACGGGCGTGAGCTTTGACGAATTGGGCGAAGCGGTACGCACGGCGAACGCCGACAATCCCACCGAAGCGGAGAAACGGCAAGCAGCCGGGACACTGGCAAGTATTGAGGGGACGAACCTCTACGATGCGGTGGTGGAGAACATCAACGGCGGGCTGGCAAAGGTGGCGGAACTGCTGGGACGCAACGAAGCGGAACTGGCTACGGCTGCCGTCCCTGCCGATACAAGCAAGGAACACGAAGCGTTCGACATGAACGATTTCCTGTAATATAATAATATGTAACAATATGAAGCAACGTGACTACGGTTGATTGGCAACCTGAAAACCAAACAGACAAACGGGAATGTTCCCGACCACTAAAATTTCAAATTATTCACCAGCCGGGAAAGGCGGACTTCCCACCCGCCGCCCGGCATTAAAAACAAATCACAATGAGAAAGAAAATCTTCTTGTCGGCGGCTATCCTTGCCGCAGCGGTAAGTGCCTACGCACAGGGCAACGGACAGGCGGGTATCACCGAAGCCACGAACCTAATCACCGGGTATTTCGACCCCGGAACAAAGTTGGTGTACGCAATCGGGGCGGTCTGCGGCTTGATTGGCGGGGTAAAAGTATATAACAAATTTTCAAGCGGCGACCCCGACACCTCAAAGACTGCCGCCAGTTGGTTCGGGGCGTGTATCTTTTTAATTGTCGCCGCCACTATCCTGCGGTCGTTCTTCCTCTAAAACGGCGGCTATGTCTGAATATCCGGTAAACAGGGGTATCGGGAAGCCGGTGGAGTTCAAGGGGCTGAAAAGCCAGTACCTCTTTATCTTTTGCGGCGGCTTGCTCGCCGTCTTCGTGGTGTTCATCGTCCTGTTCATGGCAGGCGTGAACCAGTGGCTATGTATCGGTTTCATCGTGTCGGCTTCGCTGCTGCTCGTGTGGCAGACGTTCCGGCTCAACGCACGGTACGGCACGCACGGGCTGATGAAAGCAGCCGCACGCAAAAGACACCCACGCTTCATTATCAGCCGAAAGGCGATACCCCGGCTGTTCAACTACAAAAGAAGAAAGGAAGAAAGAACATGAGGAATACATTAAAGGCTACCACGCTGGAGAGGAAATTTCCACTTTTGGCGGTGGAGAACGGCTGCATCATTTCAAAGGATGCAGACATAACGGTGGCTTTCAGGGTGGAACTGCCCGAACTGTTCACCGTCACCAGTGCCGAGTACGAAGCCATACATTCGGCATGGTACAAGGCAATCAAGGTGCTGCCCGACTACTCCATAGTACACAAGCAGGACTTCTTCATCAAGGAGAACTACCAGCCCGACACCGAAAGGGACGAGCTTAGTTTCCTGTCCCGGAGTTTTGAACGGCACTTCAATGAACGCCCGTTCCTGAACCATTACTGCTACCTGTTCCTGACAAAGACGACAAGGGAGAGAAGCCGCAGACAGAGTGACTTCTCCACCCTCTGCCGGGGCAGGATTGTACCGCAGGAGATAGCCGACAAGGAAGCGGCGGCAAAGTTCATCGAAGCGGTCGGGCAGTTTGAAAGGATTATGAACGACAGCGGTTTTGTCACGCTTACCCGGCTGGCGGCATCGGAAATCACCGGGCAGGACGGAAAGGCAGGCATCATCGAGAAATACTTCTCGCTCTCGCAAACCGATACTACCTGCCTGAAAGACATCGGGCTGTACCCGGAAGAAATGCGTGTCGGGGACGATATACTGTGCCTGCACACGCTTTCGGACGTGGAAGATTTGCCCGGCAAGGTCGGGACGGACTGCCGATTTGAGAAACTTTCCACTGACCGGAGCGACTGCCGACTGTCATTCGCCGCCCCGGTGGGCGTGCTGTTGTCGTGTAACCACGTCTATAACCAGTTCATCTTCATAGACGACCACGCCGAAAACCTGAAGAACTTCGAGCAGACCGCCCGGAATATGCAATCGCTCTCCCGTTACTCCCGTGCCAACCAAGTGAACAAGGAGTGGATAGACGAGTACCTGAACGAAGCCCACAGCAGGGGGCTTATCTCGGTGCGTTGCCACTGCAACGTCATGGCATGGAGCGATGACCGGGAAGAACTCAAACGCATACGCAACGATGTGGGAAGCCAGCTTGCACTAATGGAGTGCAAGCCACGCCACAACACGGTCGATACGCCCACGCTCTTTTGGGCGGGCATACCCGGCAACGAAGCCGACTTCCCCGCAGAGGAAAGTTTCTACACGTTCTTGGGGCAGGCTCTCTGCCTGTTCGTGGAAGAAACGAACTACAAGAGTTCGCTTTCGCCGTTCGGCATCAAAATGGTGGACAGGGTAAGCGGTCGCCCGCTGCACATCGACATATCGGATTTGCCCATGAAGAAAGGTATCACCACCAACCGCAACAAGTTTATACTTGGGCCGAGTGGTAGCGGGAAGTCTTTCTTCACCAACCACATGGTGCGCCAGTATTACGAGCAGGGTGCGCACGTGCTATTAGTAGATACGGGTAACAGTTACTTGGGGCTGTCCCAGCTAATACACAACCGCACGCACGGCGAGGACGGGATTTATTTCACCTACACCAACGAGAACCCGATAGCGTTCAACCCGTTCTATGTTGAAGACGGGGTATTTGACATCGAGAAGAAAGAGAGTATCAAGACGCTTATCCTTACTTTATGGAAGCGGGACGATGAAGCCCCCAAGCGGTCGGAAGAAGTGGCGTTGTCCAATGCGGTAAGTGCCTATATCGAACGTATCACGGGTGACAGGTCGGTAACACCCTGCTTCAACACGTTCTACGAGTTTGTCCGGGATGATTACCGCCGACAGCTTGAACAGAAGAACGTCAGGGAAAAGGATTTTGACATTGACAATTTCCTGAACGTGCTTGAACCGTACTATCGTGGCGGTGAATACGACTACCTGCTGAACTCCGACAAGGAACTGGATTTGCTGCATAAACGCTTCATTGTCTTTGAATTGGATAATATCAAAGACCACAAGATTTTATTCCCGATAACGACTATCATCATCATGGAAGCGTTCATCAACAAGATGCGCAAGTTAAAGGGTATAAGAAAGTTAATACTAATCGAGGAAGCGTGGAAAGCGATTGCATCGGCAAACATGGCGGACTACATAAAATATTTGTACAAAACCGTCAGGAAGTATTTCGGGGAAGCGATTGTGGTAACGCAGGAAGTGGAAGATATTATTTCCTCGCCCATAGTAAAAGAGAGTATCATCAACAACTCCGATTGCAAAATCCTGTTAGACCAGCGAAAATATCTCAACAAGTTCGACAGCATACAAAACCTGCTCGGACTGACCGACAAGGAGCGTTCGCAAATATTGTCTATCAACATGGCGAACCACCCCGGACGGAAGTACAAGGAAGTTTTCTTCTCGCTGGGCGGCACGCAGTCGGCGGTATATGCCACGGAAGTTTCGTTGGAAGAATATTACACGTTCACGACAGAGGAAAGCGAGAAAATGGAACTGTTCGCCCTCGCCGAGAAGCTGGGCGGCAACCTTGAACTGGCTATCAAGCGGCTTGCGGAAAGCAAACGCAATCCCCAATCATCAACAACTTAAAAGTTAGGAACATGAAGAAAACAATTCTCCTTATGGCGGTATGCCTTTGCTTCATCGGCAAGGCATCCGCACAGTGGGTGGTGTCAGACCCCGGCAACTTGGCACAGGGTATCATCAACACCACCAAGCAGATAGTGCAGACTTCCACCACTGCCAAGAACACGCTGGACGGCTTCATGGAAGCGCAGAAGATTTTCCAGCAGGGTAAAAAATATTACGATGCGCTTAAAGCGGTACACAATGTTGTCAAGGGCGGTGTCAAGGTAGGAAAATCTATCGAACTGGTGGCGGAAATATCCGAAATCTACGTGCGCAACTTCCAAAACATGCTGGCAGACCCGAATTTCACGCCTGACGAACTATCCGCAATATCGTTCGGCTATGCCAAACTGATGTCGGAAAGCTCGGACGTGTTGCAGGACTTGAAAAATGTAGTGAACATCACGGGTATGTCGCTGACGGATGCCGAACGGCTGGCAATCATCGACAACGCCTATCGAAGTTTGCTCAACTACCGCAACCTCGTGAACTACTACACCCGCAAGAACATATCCGTGTCCTACCTGCGGGCAAAGAAGAAGAACGACACCGACCGGGTGCTGGCTCTCTACGGTTCGGCGGATGAACGCTACTGGTAACATATAAATCGGTATGCCTATGTTATTAGCAGCAGTGGATTTTGACAACCTGCACCAAGTGTTGCGGGTGCTGTACGATGAAATGATGCCCTTGTGCAGCAACATGACGGGGGTAGCCAAAGGGATAGCCGGGCTGGGGGCTTTGTTCTATGTAGCCGCCAAAGTGTGGCAGTCGCTCGCACGTGCCGAACCCATAGACGTGTACCCGCTCCTGCGCCCTTTTGCGCTGGGGCTGTGTATCATGTTTTTTCCAACTTTCGTGTTGGGGACTATCAACACGGTATTGTCGCCAGTGGTGAAAGGGTGCAACCAGCTTATGGAAACGCAGACTTTCGACATGAACGAATACCGGGCGCAGAAAGACCGACTGGAATATGAAGCCCTGATGCGAAGCCCCGAAACGGCTTACCTCGCATCGGACGAGGAATTTGACCGACAACTGGAAGAACTGGGCTGGTCGCCCTCCGACATGGTGACTATGACGGGTATGTACATGGACAGGGCGGCTTACAATATCAAGAAGTCCGTCCGGGACTGGTTCAGGGAGTTACTGGAAATGCTCTTTCAAGCGGCGGGGCTGATTATAGACACGCTGCGCACGTTCTTCCTGATTGTGCTTTCGATACTGGGTCCGCTGGCGTTTGCGATTTCCGTCTATGACGGTTTCCAAAGCACGCTGACCCAGTGGATTTCACGCTATATCTCCATTTACCTGTGGTTGCCCGTGTCCGACTTGTTCAGCAGCGTGCTGGCACGCATACAAACGCTGATGCTCCAAAAGGACATTCAGGAACTTTCAGACCCGAATTTCATTCCTGACGGGAGCAGCACCGTGTATGTAATCTTTATGATTATCGGCATCGTGGGCTACTTCACCATTCCAACGGTGGCAAGCTGGATAGTGTCGGCTGGCGGCACGTCTGCCTATAACCGCAACGTGGCACGGGCTGGTTCAATCGCCGGGGCTGCGGTCGGTGCGGCAAGCGGGAAAGTAACCGGGAAACTACTCAAATAAACAACATCAAAATTTAGTATATGGAATTTAAGTCATTAACGAACATTGAAACGAGTTTCCGGCAAATCCGGCTCTTTGCACTGGTATTCATCTGCCTGTGCGCACTGGTGACGGGCTTTGCCGTGTGGAACTCGTACAGCTTCGCCGAAAAGCAGCGGCAGAAGATATACGTCCTCGACAACGGCAAAAGCCTGATGCTGGCACTCTCGCAGGACATGGCACAGAACAGACCCGTGGAAGCCAAATCGCACGTGCGGCGTTTCCATGAACTGTTTTTCACCTTATCACCCGACAAGGGGGCTATCGAAAGCAACATCAAACGCTCGCTGTTCCTTGCCGACAAGACCGCTTTCAACTATTACAAGGACTTGGCGGAAAAGGGCTACTACAACCGGGTGATTTCCGGAAACGTCACGCAGACGGTGGAGATTGACAGCGTGAAGTGCGACTTCGACCAGTACCCCTACAAGGTGAACACGTATGCCCGCCAGTTGATTGTCCGGGAAAGCAGCCTGACGGTGCGAAGTCTTGTGACTTCGTGCCGCCTGCTCAACGCCACACGGAGCGACAACAACCCGCACGGCTTCATCATCGAAGCGTTCACCATTACCGAGAACAAGGATTTGCAAACCGTCAAGAGGTAGCCTTATGGAGAGAAAACGAAACTACATCGAAAAGGTACAGGACTGGGCGGACGACCGACTGCGCCGAATGTGCGGACGGATTACGCCGGGCAAAAGGCTGGCGGTTATCCTCGTGATGTTCCTCTTTTTCGGCGGCTTGTCTATCTACATCACCGTTTCATCAATCTACAATATCGGGAAACGGGACGGCAGGCGGCTGCAAATAGAACATATCAAACAACTGCCATTGCAAGGCAATGACACAATCAACAGTATCAACCCCTTAAACAGACCGGAATATGGAAGAAGTACAGAAGAATGAGAACGGCACGACCGTGCCGCAGACGGACGGGAAGCCTGAAAAGAAAAAGAAGCCCAAACGGGAACTGACCCCCCAACAGGTACAGCAGCGCAGGAAAATGATAGTCTTCCCGCTGATGTTCCTTGCCTTTGCCGGGTGCATGTACCTGATATTCGCACCCTCCGGCAAAGAGGACGTAAACATGGAGAGCGTGGGCGGCTTCAATGCCAACATACCGCTGCCCGCAGAAGACGGGATTATAGCTGACAAGCAAAAGGCATACGAACAAGCAATGCTGAACCGCAAACAGCAGGACAAGATACAATCCTTGCAGGACTTCGGTTTCACGGGGGACGATGAAACGGAAGAACCGCAAGCGGAAATCGACCTGATGCCGGAAGAAGATGCGGAGCCACAAAGGGGCGGCGGTGCTTCTTATTCGGCAAACGCTTACCGGGACATCAACCGCCAGTTAAGCACGTTCTACGAAACCCCGGCGGTGGACGAGGAAAAAGAGGACTTGAAGCGGCTGGTGGCGGAACTGACCGACAGACTGCAACAACAGCAGAACGCCACGCCTACGGCTGACGACCAAATGGCACTCTTGGAAAAGTCCTACGAACTGGCGGCAAAATACATGAATGACGGCGGGCAGAACGGGCAAATGGCACAAGTGCCTGTTGCCGGGACTGTCACCCAAATGCCGCAAGCCCAGCCCGTGCAGGCAATCCGGGAAACGACCGTATCGGGATTGCAGCAACCCATGAGCGATGCCGACTTCATCCGGGCTTACAGCCAGCCACGAAACTACGGCTTCAACACGGCGGTAGGCACGGGCTACGCTATGGGCAGGAACACGATAGCCGCCTGCATCCACCAAGACCAAACCCTGACGGACGGGCAGGCGGTGAAACTCCGACTGCTTGAACCTATGCAAGCCGGGAACATAGTCGTGCCGAAAAATACCCTTGTGGCGGGAACGGCAAAGGTGCAGGGCGAACGGCTCGACATACTGGTGTCTTCGATTGAGTATGCTGGCAACATCATCCCGGTGGAACTCGCCGTGTTCGACACGGACGGGCAAAAGGGATTATCTGTGCCGTCCTCTATGGAGCAGGAAGCGTTCAACGAAGCTATGGCGAATATCGGAAGCGGGCTGGGTACAAGCATTTCCTTTGCACGGAGTGCCGGGCAGCAGGTGGCAATGGACGTGACAAGGGGCTTGCTGCAAGGAACGTCCGGCTATCTTGCGAAAAAGTTCAGGACTGTAAAAGTAAAGCTGAAAGCCGGGTACAAGGTGATGCTTTACGCCAAACAATAATTACTCAACAAATATTCAATCACTAAAATTTCAATTAACGATGAAACAGATTTTTGTAATGTTCGCCCTCTTGCTGGGCATGTGTGCGGCAAACGCACAAACCGCTGACACCGTGAAGTATGCGGCAGGCAACGACTTGTACCGGGGGATTACCCGGAAACTCCCGTACCGCCAAATGGTAACGCCCTACGGCGTGGAAGTGACCTTTGCCAAGACGGTGCACATCATCTTCCCCGCCGCCGTCCGCTACGTGGATTTGGGAAGTAACCACATCATAGCGGGAAAGGCGGACGGTGCGGAAAATGTTATCAGGGTGAAAGCCACGACAGAGGGCTTTCCGGGCGAAACGAACTTCTCCGTTATCTGCGAGGACGGCAGTTTCTTTTCGTTCAACGCCAAGTACGCCCGTGAGCCGGAAATGCTCAATATCGAAATGAAAGACTTCTTGGAGAATGAAGATACGTCCGATTTCTCGCATACCCGCATGAACATTTACTTCCGGGAACTGGGAAACGAAAGCCCGCTGCTGGTAAAGCTGATTATGCAAAGCATTTACAAGAACAATGACCGAAAAGTACGCCACTTGGGTAGCAAGCGTTTCGGAATACAGTTCTTAATCAAGGGGATTTACACCTATAACGGGATGCTCTATGTACACACGCAGACAAAGAACAGTTCCAACGTGCCTTTCGATACTGACTTCATCAAGTTTAAGATAGTCGATAAGAAAGTACCCAAACGCACGGCTATTCAGGAAACGGTACTGGATGCGGTACGCAGCTACAACGAGGTGGTAGAGATTGCAGGAAAAAGTACCGTGCGCACGGTGTACGCCCTGCCGAAGTTCACCATTCCTGACGACAAGCTGCTGGTCGTGGAACTCTACGAGAAGAACGGCGGGCGGCATCAGGTTATCCGGGTGGAGAACGCCGACATCGTGAACGCAGAAGTGATTAACGAACTCAAAATCAAATAGGAATGAAACGGTTTCTATTTATCGGAATACTCTTTGTGCTGTGCCTGCATTTCAACCAGGCACACGCACAAAGATACCTGCCGGGCATGAAAGGCTTGCAGGTCACGGCGGGCATGGCGGACGGGGTGCATTGGAACGCTGGCAGTGATTTCGCCTACCACATCGGGGCGGCGTACAGCGTTTACACCAAGAACGCCAACCGCTGGGTGATTGGCGGCGAATATCTGCACAAGAAGTATGACTACAAGGATATGCAGATACCCGTAGAACAGTTCACCGCAGAGGGCGGCTATTACCTGAAATTCCTATCGGACAGACGAAAGACCTTTTTCCTGTCGCTGGGACTGTCGGCACTCGCCGGGTATGAAACGAGCAACCGAAGCGAAAAGCTCTTGCCGGACGGCTCTACCTTGCTGGATAAGGACTGCTTCATTTACGGCGGTGCGCTGACGCTGGAACTGGAAGCCTACCTGACAGACCGGGTGGCTCTGCTCCTGAACGCAAGAGAACGGGCGTTGTTCGGCTCGGACATAGGCAAGTTTCACACGCAGGTATCTTTGGGACTGAAATTTATTATCAACTGACCGCTATATAATAATGTATATGAAGAATGTAATGTATAAAATCATCATGGGCTGCTACATCGTGGCCGCCCTCGTACTTGTCACCGCCTGTAATGACAACTTGGATATTCAGCAGGCGTACCCGTTCAGCATCGAAACGCTGCCAGTACCCAAAAGGCTGAAAGTCGGGGAAACCGCCGAAATACGCTGCCAGTTGGTGCGTGGCGGCTATTACCAGCCGAATACCTATCAGATAAGGTACTTCCAGCCGGACGGCAAGGGGAAGCTGGAAATGGATAACGGCACGGTGTTCCTGCCCAATGACCTTTACCCGCTGGAGAAAGAAACGTTCAGGCTCTACTACACCTCGGCATCGACCGACCAGCAGACAATTGATATTTATATTATCGACAGCTTCGGACAGATGCAGCAACTTTCGTTCTCATTTAACAATGACAGTAACGATAAAGAGGACTGACATTCATCCACTAATTCTGCCAAAATAAATGACATTTTGGCAGAATTATTATCTTGATAGTTGTTGGTATAGTTTATGTCTATTACAATAATGTAGCTTAAGTGTAAGATTACACTATTTTCTACAAGTACAAAACTGATATAAAATACCCAAACATAATTATATATGATATTTTTATCCCATAACTCAAAAGACAAACCAGTAGTAGAGCAGGTAGCATTAAAATTAAAAGGCATTTATGGACAAAATAATGTTTTTTATGACTCTTGGTCAATTCAGCCGGGAGACGGTATTCTTGATAAAATGAATGAAGGATTGACTAATTGCAAATATTTTTTCCTCTTTGTATCAAAGAATAGCTTACAAAGTAATATGGTAAAAATGGAATGGCAAAATGCTCTTTTCAAAGCCGCACAAAATAGAATTCAATTTATTCCTATTCGAATGGATAGTTCTATAATGCCTGCATTATTAACTCAATCGCTTTATATCGATTTATATGCTCAAGGACTTGATGTTGCAATTAGACAAATCGTCGATGTTATTAATGGGAATAACACATATAGAGAACCTCTAAATCAATTTTCTAATCTTGTGGCGTATAAATACAAAGAGGGGGATAAATTAATAGTAGAATGTCATGCAGAACATTTTCTAGAGCCAATATCTTCATTTATTTTTTGTACACAACAAGATGTCAATACCATTTCTGCCGAAATTAGAAATGAAGTAATGTGTATGACAAACCAAATTAACGGGATTCAATTGCAAAATGGATATAAAACGAACGCAATAATCCGTAGTATTTCAAAAGGAACTGTCCCCGGATTTCCATTTATTATAGAATTTAAGTCTAGTTCGCCGTTTGATATTGAAATAGTAATGCATGAAAAATCACATGGGGAATTTCATCCGATACCATTGGTTAATAGCAAAAAACATTAATAGGTTATCGATAATATGAAATATATAAATTGTGCTTTGATAGGAATCACAATCTTATGCCTCTATGTGATAGGTTGTGTGGGGTTGAATATTTTTCCAACATTAGGCTTCTGTCAAAAAGCGGATGCAATTAATTCTGTAGGGCTTAATTTATCATATAGCTTTATTGCGGGATGGATATTCTATTTATTAATTACATACTTTCCATATCGTTTTTTAAAGCGTAAATTTTCTCCCATAATTAATGGAAGAATAATAGACCTTTGCAAACAAATAGAAGCTTGTGTTCACACTTTTTCAATGGAAGATTCTGACGTAATAAACTCGATTTCGAAAGAGCGGTTATTAGGATTGATACAAGCCAAAGGTATGTATTCTCAATCATGTTTTGCTGAACAAGTTGGATATCAAATGAACAATTTGCAATTCTTGGTGGAAACTAAAAGAAATTGTTTTGATATTATTGAAAAACTTATACCGTATAAGGAATATCTAACTGATAAACAAATTGTATGCATTGAAAAGATAAGAGATTCTTCGTATTTTCATTTGACGAAAATTTATGAAAACTCCCCCGTTGCTCAAATATATTATAATTCAGAACAATTTAAAAATGAATTATCTAAAGAATTATATGATATCATTTGTTTGTTGAGAATAGTAGTAAAAGATTCCAACATACAGATTTGATGCTTATAGGGAAATAAGCGGGTTTCTTTGCTACTTTATTTCCCGGCACTCACGAAAGAAAGTAGCGGCGGCAAACAGCCGCCGCTCTATTAACTGGTTTTAAGGCTCTTTATAGGCACATATTTCTCTAACCACACCTTTACCTGCTCCATGTTATATTCGCCCGTGATGATTGCCGTATGGTTGTTTATGGCTACAAACCGGACACTTTCATAGCTGTTTACCCAGCCTTGCAGGGAACAGACACCCCACGTGTCCACATCTTCAAAAACACTGCGGTCTATCCGGCTGATTGGCTCGCCGAAAACTACCGTCATTATCTGAAAGTCCGGTTTGTCCTCCAACAGTTGCAAATGATGCAGCGTGCCGAACTCGTCTATTTTGCGCCCCCACGCCCACACATCATTATACAAATCATCGCCCCACTGGTGCGGGTGGTCGAAACGGACTTTGACCTCTATGGTGTGTTCGTTTTCTTCTGTGTCCTCGATAACGCCCGTTACCATTAAGCCCGTAAAAATACACTCGCAACGCTTGCCGATAAGCTCCTTGTTTACTTCTGTCGTTTTCATATCCCTGAAATTTACTTGTTTATTACTCCGTTCTTCTTTGCTATCCACTCGTCACGCCTGCGGCGGCACTCGTCCAACGTTTTGGCTACCGTGCTGAAAAGTTCGCCGTCCGTGTGGCGGTAGTCATATTGAAAATAAATCTGTCCCCTGAAAGCCCCTAAACAGCATTTCACGAACTTTTCTTCTCCCGGTGTTTGGGTGATGCTTACCCCGTTTTTGTTAAGTGATTGCATGATGTCTTATTTTTTATGGTTATAAACTTGGTTGTTTTAAGCGGGCAGGGCTTTGACACCCCGCCCGGATTAGTATTTGGTTATGCCGCACGGAACACAAAGCCGTCATCAAACCAGTAATCGCACATGAACAGGTCACGGGCAAACTTTTCATAATCGAAATAGGTCTTTGCGAACTCCGGCAGGTCGTAACATTCTTCTATAATTTCATAGGCGAAATCTTCTTCATCGTCATATTCCCCCTGATATTCGTCCCGGAAATCACGTACAAGGTCGTCCGCATCTTCCTTGCCCAAATCATGGCTTTTATAGTTGCACCACACGAAAAAGGCTTCCTGCTCGGTGTCGCTCAAATCCTCTACCGCATCACGCAGGGCAAAGAAGTTTTCAGAAATCCAGCTTTCGCCGATTAAGCCCTCCGGTACGTTCTCCCAGTCCTGAAACATATATTCCGCATATTCCTCGTCCTTGTGAAGTTCCCGGCACGCTTCATAAAATTCTTCCTTGTCCGAGTAGTCCGACAGGTCGAGCCATGCGCCGGACAACGAACCGTTGTTATACTTGCCGTAAGTGCCTACATAAACTTTTGCTTCCGATAATACCTTTGCTTCCATATTGCTGTAATTTTTTAAGTTTTTAATTTTATGCGGATTCGAGAGGTGAGGGAGTTGAAGTTTCACTGAACTTTTTTCCTGTTTCCCGTAAATCCGACTTTTTTTTATGCGTCTTCCGGTCGGGTCGGTCGTTTTCGTTTCACATAGGCTTAAAAGGGTAGTGTTTAGAGTTTGCAGGGTTTTGGGCAAAAAATACCTCGCAGGGCAGGGAAGATTTTTTCGCCAAACCGGAACGGCTCGACCTTGCAAAATCGTGAAGGACACGTAACTACCTTTGCCTATTGAAATGATTAAAACGACTGTCCCGGCTGGGGGACTGCGTAAGAGGAAGATTTACATTTAGGGAAACTGGGGAAAAGTGCCTATTCTCTTTCGTCTTTTAGGGAACACTCCATGCGGACGGGAAAGGCAAGGGTATGGCAAGTTTATCTTGCGGTACGCTTGTGCGGGTTTCCAACGGTTCTTTTCACGAAATACAGTCAGCCATGCCACGCACGGCTGGCGTTTCGGGGAATGTGCCAGTGGGAAAGGGATATAAAAAATGCGGGTAGTCGGTGGACTTCCCGCAAGGTGAAAGAATGTACTTTGTTGGGATATAGTTTGTTAGGCGGTATTTCATTGCCGAAATCGTTACCTATTCGTTCTTGTCACGGTTATAGGTAATGAAACCTACCGGACGGCGTTCTTTCTGTTGTTTCGACTGGCTTAGAAGCTGGGTAAGGGCTTGGTACAGTTCGTTGAACTGTGCATCGGTGCTTACCTCCAGTTCCTCGATGCGCTTTAACAGTTCCTCGTAACCGATTGCCATTTGGCGCATGAGGACAAAAGCCCGCATGATTGAAATGTTTACTTCTATGGCTACTTTGGAGCGGAGAACCGAAGAAAGCATGGCTACGCCCTGCTCGGTAAAAGCCATAGGCATAGCAACGCCGAAGTTGTAAGCAGGGGGTATCACATTTTGTGACACCCCTATGGATAACAGCAAGTTAGCTTCCTCTTGGGTGAGAACAAACATAAAATCACCCGGAAAACGCTCGATATTGCGCTTGACCGCCTGCTTCAAGGCTCGTGTTTCCACTTGGTAGAGTTCTGCCAAATGATAATCAAGCATCACCCGGCAACCTCTGACCTCAAAAATCTTGTTTTGGATAATCTGTAAATCCATAATCGTATATTTTAGGGTATTAAGTAATGTTGGAATAAATAGTAAGGACTGGTCACAAATTGTGACCAGTTCCCAATAATCAAGATTACATGGCGACTTCCTTGTAAATCTTCTCGATGCCGACAAACTTCTTGTCAAGCCCCTGCATATCGCTGCCTATCTTGCTGTTAGTGATGCGGGCGTAAATTTGTGTCGTTTCGATATTGGTGTGTCCCAGCATCTTGGAAACAGTTTCAATGGGTACGCCCTTTGATAGTGTGGTGGTCGTTGCGAACGTGTGCCGGGCAAGGTGGAATGTCAGGTTCTTTTTAATTCCGCATACATCGGCAATCTCTTTCAAGTAGGCGTTTAGCTTCTGATTGCTGATTATGGGAAGTATCTTGCCATTCGGTAACTTGCCCTTGTACTTCTTCAAAATCATCTTGGGAATATCCAGCAGAGGAACATTAACGTCCGTATTCGTCTTTTGCCGCTTTGTCATTATCCAAAGGTTGCCGTCAAAGGATTTGCGGATATTATCTTGCGTAAGCCCGGCTACATCTATATAGGCAAGCCCGGTGAAGCAGGCAAAGATGAACAAGTCCCTGACGTGTTCCAGCCGTTCGGAAACCATTTTCTTTTTAAGGATAATTTTAATCTCGTCCTCTGTCAGATAACCCCTGTCCACTTTCTCCAGCCGGATTTTATAATTGGCGAACGGGTCGTTCACCAGTATGCCATTGTTGCGGGCAATGATGATGATGCGCTTGAAGAACTGCATGAACTTGGCGGTGGTGTTGTAGCCGCACTTGCAGGCGGTACGCAGGTACAACTCAAAATCGGTAATGAACATCGGGCTTATCTCCTTTATGGATATGTCCGATACGTTGTACTTGCTGCGGATGAACCCGGCGAGGTGGCGGCGGGTCACTTCATACTTGCGGTAGGTCGCTATCGTCTTGGATATGCCCACAAGCTGCTTCACATCGTCATTGTGCTTTTGGAACAATGAAAGGATTGTTTCGTGGCTCTCGCTGTGTCCCAAGAACTCGTTCTTCACTTTCTCGGCGGTCACGTAGTTGTCACGCCGCTGCATTTCGTGGTAAATGGTATTCAGTGATGCGTTTATATCATCCAGCATACGGTTTATGCGGCTGGCTTCCGCAGTACGTCCGGTAGCCTTGCCCATTTTGCCGTCCCAAATAGAGGGCAGCACGTCCAGTTTAGTGTTAAAACGGCTCGCCACGCCGTCCACTGTGATACGGGCGAAAAGGGGGTACGCACCGTTGGCTTTCTGCTTGTCTTTCTTTGCGTAAAAGCAAATGTTGAATGTCGATTTCATAACTCACTTTTTAAGTTGCAAAACTATTGTAATTCTCTAAAAATGAGTTCTATGCAGGCAAGCCAAATAGCGACAGGACTTCGCCAATTTCGGACAATCTGTACCCCCTTTCCGTTTTTGTTTGTCGGGGGTACGAGTTAGGTTACGAACTTTGTCTTTTAGGGGCGAAAAGGTGTACTTTAAGGCAGACACAAGGGGATAAAAAAAGTCCCACAAATCATTGAATTTGTGGGACTTGTCTACTTACTGTCCGGTATTGTCCGGTTAGTTCAGCGGAGAGACAGGTTCTATCACCTATCATTTCAAACAATATCACAAACTCGTAATATCTTGTTAATTACCAAGTTATTACAAAGTAAACAGAAAATAAAATATCTCTTAATATCTTTGCATATCTCACTTTTTGGGTGTATTTTTGGGTGTCAATTTTCAAACACACCCAATTATGAATATCAAAAGAAACATCATTTTCGCACTGGAAAGCCGGAAGAAAAACGGTGTGCCAATCACAGAGAATGTGCCTATCCGTATGCGTGTGATATTCGCAAGCCAGCGTATAGAGTTTACAACGGGCTACCGCATTGACGCTACCAAATGGGATACGGACAAACAAAGGGTAAAGAACGGATGCACAAACAAACTGAAGCTAAGTGCATCCGAAATCAATGCAGACCTGCTAAGACAGTATACGGAGATACAGAACATCTTCAAAGAGTTTGAAGTACAGAACGTACTACCCACACCCGCACAGATAAAGGACAGCTTCAATGCAAGGATGAAGGATGCACCAGTCACAGAGCAGGAAACAGCCGAAGGACCTAAAATCAGCTTTTGGGAGGCGTTCGAGGAGTTTGTAAGGGAATGCGGGAAACAGAACGACTGGACAGACGCAACCTACGAAAAATTCGCTGCGGTAAAGAACCACCTGAAAGAGTTCAGGGATGAACTTTCCTTTGATACGTTCACCGAGAACGGTCTGAATGACTATGTGGACTTCCTGCGTAACAAGAAAGATATGCGTAACAGCACCATAGGCAAGCAGATAGCCTTCCTGAAATGGTTCCTGCGGTGGAGTTTCAAGAAAGGGTACAATCAGAACATGGCTTATGACAGCTTCAAGCCCAAGCTGAAAAACACACCCAAAAAAGTGATATTCCTCACATGGGAGGAACTGAACAGACTGAAAGACTACAAGATACCCCAAACCAAGCAGTATCTCGAACGGGTAAGGGACGTTTTTCTGTTCTGCTGTTTCAGCGGGCTGCGCTATTCGGACGTGTACAACCTCAAACGGAGCGACATCAAGCCCGACCATATAGAAGTGACCACCGTAAAGACAGCGGACAGCCTTATCATAGAGTTAAACAACCACAGCAAGGCGATACTGGAAAAATACAAAAGCGCACACTTTGAAGATCACAAGGCACTTCCGGTCATCAGCAACCAAAAGATGAACGATTATTTGAAAGAACTGGGGGAACTTGCGGAAATCAACGACCCGGTAAGGGAAACTTACTACAAGGGAAATGAACGTATAGACACCGTCACACCCAAATACGCCCTGCTGGGAACCCATGCCGGAAGACGGACATTCATCTGCAACGCTTTGGCATTGGGTATTCCCGCACAAGTGGTGATGAAGTGGACGGGACACAGCGACTACAAGGCGATGAAACCATACATAGACGTTGCCGATGACATCAAGGCCAATGCGATGAACAAATTCAACCAACTGTAAACACAACAATAGCATGGAAGAAAGAATAACCTCAATGATACCCCGCTACGGGAAACTCAACAAGACATATACGGAAATAACATCCGGTGACGGCCTCTCTTTTGAGAAGCAGAAGTTCATTCATGACTTTTACAAAGAGTATGAAGACACACAGACCTTTGAAAAGGCACTTATCAGCCTCATGCTTGAAACGGAGGGTACGCACTTTTCCATATTGCTGAACAGCCTGAAACGGGAGATTGAAAACAATATCTCAATGTATAATACCTGCAAGGAGTTTTTCGACCGTCTCGATATTGAACATATCTGCCGGCAGCATGAAAGATGTCATGACCGGGACATCGAAAGACAAATGCAAATCACAAACGAATATTACCGGGAACTTATGGAAGCTAACGGATCTTTGGAGGCAGTCGGTTTCAGGGAACATGATCGTCAGGAAGAGGAAAGGTTGGAAAAAAGATACGGGCAGTGCAAACGGGAATACGACAGGGAGAAAGCCAAGCTGGATGAACTATATGCACAGAAGGAACAGGCAAGGCGGGAAGCCCTACAATACCTGAAAAACCGCTGCGGAGACATATACAGGCTGGACGGATCGCTGCTGGCAATCCTCGAAAAATACATGACCGGCCAAAAGAAAAAGGAAGGGGAAGAAAAAGAGGCCGCCACACCGACACCCTCACCCACCTATTTTCCCATGAAACTCTTGTCAGCCGTTTACGAAAAATGTAACGGTGAACAGTTCGAAGCCATTTCCGAACTGGACTTCTACGCCAGCATGAACCTGCAACCGTGCGAAGGCAAACTGATAATAAGACCGAGGGAAAAGGCTCGTGTATGCTATCTTATTTTCCTTATGGGTGAAACACTGCACAAACCAGACAGAGAAAAATGGAGAAAAGACATCATGAACCTGCTGGGAATAGACGACACATACTATAAATCAAAATACAAAGAACCCGTTTCCGATTTTCCCAGTGACAGCAATCAGATATTTGCGAAGGAAATGCAGTCAATATTCCGATAGTCAGCGATACTCCACGACATTCCACGAAACAACCACTTTTACCACCCGAAATATTTTTCACCACTCTTTATTATCTTCTGATATTTAGTGAGATAGCGTGATACTCCATTCACGCTATCCACATCCTTACCACCCGTATCCGGGATTAACTTTGCACTGTTCGAACGAAACAAAAAAGCCCGTGCGCAGGGCTTACAGTACAAACGTTAAATTCATTCCAACATGGAAATCAGAGAACTTTTATCAAAGCCCGTATGGCAGATGACGGGAGAGGAATTCATATTACTGAACCGACACGCCCTGCAGGAAAGGGAAGCGAGAGCAGCACAGCCCGCAGCCGATACGGAAAAGAAATACGTGTACGGGATAGGCGGCATAGCACGCCTGTTCGGATGCAGTATGCCCACAGCAAACCGCATCAAGAAAAGCGGGAAGATAGACAGAGCCATTACGCAGATAGGACGCAAAATCATCGTCGATGCGGACATGGCACTGGAACTGGCAGGACGCAAAAGCGGGGGACGCAGATAAGGGAGGTACGGACATGGAGTACAGAGAAAGAAAAGAAGTCACGCCCGAAGCGGCGGTGATACTGTGGCAAGCCTCACGGCTCGACCTTTCGGAAGACTACGAGAGGGCACCCGAAATACTGAAAATACACGGTTCCGTCATAGGCACGCTGGGAAACTTCAGCGCATCAATCGGAAAAGCAAAGAGCAAGAAAACGTTCAATGTTTCCGCAATCGTGGCGGCTGCACTGAAAAACGGGACAGTGCTAAGCTACACGGCGGAACTGCCCGAAAACAGGAGGAAAATACTCTATGTGGATACCGAACAAAGTTCCTACCACTGTGCGAAAGTGGCAAAAAGAATATTGCGTATGGCGGGACTGCCGACAGGCAGGAACCATAAGGACCTTGAATTCCTTGTCCTAAGGAAGTACACGCCCGAGGAACGAATAGCAATCGTGAGGGAGGCCATTTACCGCACCGAAAATGTAGGGCTGGTAGTCATTGACGGAATACGGGATATGGTGTACGACATCAACAGCCCCAGCGAGTCCACGAAGGTAATCTCCCTGCTGATGACATGGACGGGGGAAAGACACATACACATACACACCATACTGCATCAGAACAAGGGGGACGAGAACGCAAGGGGACACATCGGAACGGAGCTTAGCAACAAGGCCGAAACAGTGCTGCAAGTGGAGAAGGACGAGAAGGACCCCGACATCAGTACGGTCAAGGCAGCACATATCAGGGCGATGAACTTCGAACCGTTCGCATTCCGCATCAACGGGGAGGCATTGCCCGAACTGCTGGACGAATACCTGTTCAAACACAAGGATCCGGGAAAAGGGAAAAAGGAGAAGTTCGACCCCTACAAGGACATCACAGAGAAGCAGCACCGCATCGCACTGGAAGCGGCATTCACACTCAAAGATGAATACGGCTACAAGGAGCTTGCGGAAGAATTGAGGAAAACCTACGCCTCTGTCGGTGTCATGCTTGGGGGAAACAGGCTGACAGACCTCATTACAGTACTGAAAAACAAACGGATGATAGTACAGGAGAACGGCAGGAAATACACCTTCAAACCCGATTTTCACTATTAGCGCTATTGTATGGGAACCACTTTACTTTAGTCCCGTACCATATATATACGGAAGTAAAGTAAAGTGGATATAGCCCGTAATATACAAAAAGATACGGGCGAAAAGAAAAAATAATATTCACACTTGACAAGAACAACGGTATGACAGTACGGAAAAGGGTATGGTCTCATACCAGGCCTCCACCATGACGGCACAGACCGGAAACCGCTTTACTTTAGTCTGGGGGCATATATATAGCAAAGTAAAGTAAAGCGGATGCAGCCCGTAACACATGAAAGGGTACGGGCGAAAAACCCAAAAACAATATCTACTTAAAACCAGAAATATGATGAACATGAATGAAGCGAAGCAGATACGCATAGAGGAATATCTGCACAGTCTTGGATACAGTCCGGTAAGGCAACAGGGTGGTAGTCTATGGTACAACTCACCGTTCAGGGACGAACAGGAACCCTCCTTCAAGGTGAACACCGAACGCAACCTATGGTATGATTTTGGCGCAGGCAAAGGTGGTAATATCATCGCACTGGCACAGGAGCTATACGCATCCGACAGTCTGCCCTACCTCTTGGAAAGGATAAGGGAGCAGGCACAAAACGTGCGCCCGGTCTCTTTCTCTTTTGGCAAGCAACCCTTATCAAAGCCGAGTTTCCGGCAGTTGGAGGTAGTACCGCTCTCCTCTCCCGCCCTGTATACCTACCTGCGGCAAAGGGGAATAAATACGGAACTGGCAAAAAGAGAATGCAGGGAGGTCCGCTATCTGACCGGGGAAACCCCATACTATGCTATAGGCTTCCCCAACCGTTCGGGAGGATACGAGATACGCAACAAGCATTTCAAGGGATGCATAGCACCGAAGGACATCACCCATATACGACAATCGGAGTCGAAGGAGGCATGCTACATCTTCGAGGGATTCATGGACTACCTCTCTTTCCTCACCCTGCGGCTGGAAAGGTGTCCCGACCGTCCCGAACTTGACGGACAGGACTACATCGTACTGAACTCGACTTCCGACCTTTCCAAAGCAATCCGACCGTTGGGCGGTTATGAAAGCATCCATTGTTTCCTTGACAACGACAAGGCGGGAATCGAGGCCGTTCAGGAGTTGCAAAAAGAGTACGGGCTACGCATACGGGACGCATCGCACATATACGAAGAGTACAACGATCTGAACGACTTCCTGCGGGATAAAAGGTCAGGACAGGCGCAACGGCAGCAAGAGAAACCGGAAGCGGAAAAAAGGCAACGGCAGACAGAGCAGCCGAAGAAGAAAGGCAAAGGGATCAGGATGTAGCCGCACAGCCACCGGAAGGCTTTGAAAAAAGCCATAGGCTCATTAGGGCTTTTTCTTAACGCAATGCACACATTGCTAAAAAAGCCCCAACGAGCCATAGGGGCGCCGCCCCTTTGGAAACCCCGTCTGCCATGCGGCATAAAAGCAAGGCAGGGGAAGTATTAACCTGAAATTATTGACAGTTATGGGATATGCAGTTTTGCATCTGGAAAAGGCAAAAGGGACGGACAGCAGGATGTCCGCACACATAGAGCGCACCGTTCACCCGAAGAATGCGGACAGAACGCGCACACACCTGAACCGGGAGCTCGTACAGTTTCCCGAAGGGGTGAGGAACCGCACGCAGGCGATAGCCCACCGGATAGAAACGGCAGGCATCAGACGCAAGGTGAGCGCCAATCAGGTGAAGGCAATCCGGATACTCCTTACCGGAAGCAACAAGGACATGAAGCAAATGGAAGCGGAAGGACGGATTGAAGACTGGTGTAACGACAGTCTGAAATGGATCCGGGAAACATACGGGGAGCAGAACCTCGTATCGGCAGTACTGCACATGGACGAGAAGACACCACACATACACGCCACAGTCATACCGATAGTGACCGGAGAGCGAAGGAAAGCCGGACAGGAAGAACAGAACGGGAAGAAAAAGTACAGAAAGAAGAACCCGCAGGACGTGAGACTCTGCGCAGATGATGTAATGGCGAGGCACAGGCTAAAACACTATCAGGACACTTATGCCCAAGCCATGAACAAGTACGGCTTGCAGAGAGGCGTGGACGGCTCATTGGCAAAGCATATTTCCACCATGCAATACTACAAGCAGTTGGTGGAGCAGCAGGACAGCCTGCAAGAGAACATAGAAAACCTGCTGGGGCTGGAAGAGGAAGCAATGAAAAAGCTGAAGCAGGTAAAGGGGGAAATCAACGTGCAGAAAATGAAGGGGGCGGCGGTGAACGCCACCACAGCCATAGCGGACGGGGTGAGCTCACTTTTCGGAGGCAGCAAGGTTAAGAGGCTGGAAGCGGAGAATGAAAATTTGAAACGGAACATTGTGAATCTGCAAAAGCAGGTGCAAGCCGAACAGAGGGAGCAGACAAAAATGGAAAACCGTCACAGCAGCGAGATAAACAGAGTTGACCGGAGCTACCGGCAGAAAATCGCAGAATACGACAATCGGCTGGAACTGATAGACACCTACTTTCCTATTGTAAAGGAACTGATACCCATAGCAGAACAATGCCGGGAAGTGGGCTTCACCGAAGAACTGACAAGACGAATTGTCAGCCTGCAACCCGTGGAGTTCAAGGGAAGGCTCTATTCAAAGGAGTACAAGGAGAAGTTCAGGACGGAGCACTCAACGGCAACAGTGGAGAGGAACCCCCAGGAGAAAGGAAAATTCAGGCTGTGCATTGACGGAATACCCATACTCGATTGGTTCAGGAAGAAATTTCAGGAAATTAAAGAAAAGTTAGGGCTAAACACACCTGTTGAAAACAAGCAACGAAAAGGATTGAAAATATAATTACTTAATAACGAGAGGCTATAAATTATTATTGCCAGTAAAAGAATATACTCTTTACTGGCACCTGTTAAACGCAAATTGACACCCTAAATCTAACAAATATAAAAAAATCTATTCTTCACTTGGACAATATCAGAAAACATAACCAACTCCCAATACCAACCTGGAAAAATCTTTATGTGTCACATAATACTGTAAATATACATTTATATGGTTTATAAATCTAATACCAACTTGTGGAGCCACCGCAAAGTGCAACTTATAACCTTCATTGAAAACTCCCACATCTATATTATCAATTGAAACACCAGTTCCCAAACCAACATAGGAATCAACAGATTCATTCCGTAAGAAATAATAATTAGCTGCCGGCATAAGAGATAAAGATCTTCCATTAAAAGTATTATTCAGTACAATTGTGTAACTTTCATAACCTAATTTTAGATTTACACTTAACGGATTGGTGGGAAACCTATATATTCCATTTAAATAAAACCCAACATGATTTTCTTTATATCCATTCTTTTGTAGCCCAATTGGATAATTGGCTCCTAATTCAAATTCGAATCTCCTTCCTTGTGCTAATACCAGCCCAATATTGCATATAAATAACCAAAGAAGTAACATACATACTTTTTTCATAACCAATTTATCTTTTAATACCATATCTCTTATTTATTTGTCCGACAAGGAGTGCTAACTTCAAATTATCGCCACTTCTTTGGCTCATTTATAGCAGGGAGAATTTTGTAAAAACCACCTTCACTAAGACTATATCTGAAAGTGTTTTGTTCATATCGAGTTCTTCTTGGGTTATTATGCGTCCAAACAAATTCTGTGAGCAACAAATCATGTTTTAATTGTAATTCAGTCCCACGGCTATTATTACTCTTAACAAATTCTTCTACTGCTGTATCATCCTTTTCTGTTCTTGGTATTCGAGCCTTCAAATAATGTCTGCTATGTTCTACAATATTAAAAGAAATGTATCTTGGAGCAACTGTCGGAATCTTAGCCGTTCTATCAGCATAAAAGGCAAGATGTACATCGCCAATTATCTTTTCTCTTTGTAAAGATCTACCTACATAGGAGTCATTTTTTAGATTCCGATATTCAATTCTTGCATATACAGGATCGCTATCAATATCAATTTTAAATTTAACTTTATAAGGTGAATGATCCGACAAATACGCAAAGCTGCAAAATATAGGTTTACCAGGTGTCTCTGCAGAAAAATGCCCTCCTTCACTTATAAATTTGATAAAATCGTCAAATCCGGTAAGGGTCTTTACACCACTGTCACCATTTCCTCCCCCTACATATACTTTCATTCTGGCCTCATCAAAAAAGCCCTTTTCTTCAACTGTCAGAAATTCTTTTTTGTTATATAAAAAGCCATTAACGGCCTTCTTTACAATGGACTCCGCATTCTCGTATATTTCATCGGTTTCAAGAGTTAATATGCCGACCCTTCCATAAGCTATGGAGCTCACATAGACAGGAGAGTATTGGGCATTGATACTACCTTCAATAAAACTCTTCTCAGGAATATCCATATCAATCGTAAAATATTTCTGAATAAACCTTATATATAAGCCACTACTTTTACTAATTCGTTCCTTATGTTCTTGTTGGGAAGATGACGACCCCCAAAATAAAAAGCTCGTATTGGCATTTGATCCAAAAGTCATTTTCAGCTCATCATAAGATGTAAAACGGTGTATATCAAAGTGTACGGAAGCTGATTGTTGCCCTATACCTTTCTGATGCATCAAATCCATTACCAACTGCCTACATGAAGACAAAGAGGGCTTTTCAAGTACACCTGTAACTTTTTGGGCAGGAAAGGACACAGAGACATTTATAGGCTTATAGTGGACACTGATTGTTTTATAATCCTGATTGGCAACGCTTGCCCCATCCAAGATAGAGCCAGGATAAATATATCGATTCAAATTATCCAAAACTATCGACTCATCTGCCTGTGCATGAATTGTTTTACCAAACCCATTATCCCATAATGTCTCAGAAATGATTTCTGAAGCTCTTGTATGGATATGCGAAGGAGAAGATAAAACCTTATCTCCCATATCAGGAATATAGTTATGCACATTTATATTCACCACTTGTTCGGGATACTTAGGTAGATTTTGAAAAGAACAGCAATCAGATTGCTGTTCTTTTTTGTCAAATTCTTGTTCACATGAAATTAATCCTATAGCAAATAAAAACAGAGTATATCTTAAGATTCTCATGGTTCTAAGTTATTGTCAATTTTCTAAATGGATTTTAAATTTGGAGTAGAAGGGAGAGTTATCAGATAAATAACTCGCAGTATAAAAAATTGCATCTCCCGGCAGGTCTTTAGAAAATCGACCTCCTTGAATTATAAAATCTTGAAACTCATTCCACCCCTTCGCAGTTTTAACAGTGCCTTCTCCTTCTCCATTATACACCATGACGTTCACCTCTGCTTCTTTAAGAATCTTTTCTTGTTCAAGATTAAAAGATAATTTCCCATTTACAACTTTAGCTTGTAAGGCAGCTTGTAAGGCAATTCTTACTTTATCATAACTTTCAGAAGATTCTATCGAAATTAAGGCCATTCTTCCATAAGTAATGGAACTGATATAAATAGGATCATACTTACCGACAGATCCCATATCATCATGATTTAAAAGAATATTTCCATCAGCAGGAAGGTCCATGTCAACAGTGTAATTACGTTGTACTATTTTCGCAAACAATCCGGTTTTCTTTCTTATTTTTCCCTTATCAAGACTGACATCAATATTAAGGAGCCCGCCTATGTTGACATTTGCTCCAAAAGCAAGTTTTAACTCTTCAAAATAGGAAAATTGCCTCATATTATAAGTAAAAGACCCCAACTGTTTACCTGTCATGCCTTCTTTATTCATTATATTCTGCAAAGATTGCCTTTGTGCTGAAAGGCTCGGTTTTGCGATAATATCAGTAACCCAACGAGCTGGAAAAGAATATGATATTGTAATTGGATCCATAGGTTTTACAATAGGAACAAAGCGCTGCTTTTCAATAGATCCACCTTGAAGAATTGAACCTAAATAAATATACCTCATTAACCCTTGAGTTGGTATATGTTCATTTGTTTCATAAATTAATGTATGTCCATTTCCACTACTCCATACACTATCTTTCAATAATTCAGAAGAACGAGTAACGGAGGTTTTATTAAATGAAGCAAAGCTTTCTGGATTATCCATTGAAATATTTATCACTTCTTGAGGGTATCTCTCAAGAAGAACATGATTAGAGCCACCCATTTCTTCAACTGTATCATCGGAACATGAAATTAAAAACATAATTGGCAAAATCAACAAATATACATACTGTTTCATAATTAATATAATTAAGGTTAATACTGAATATGTTAAAAATCAAAAGTACCATGTTTATAAGAGGATCGAGAAGGTTTATAATAATCCTCACCCGGGGTCTGGGGTTGTATGAAATCCTGTCTGAATATTTCCGTAGGATTATCTGTAATTAAATTTGCATCATGGGTATATATATTAAAATAACACTCTGGGTCTGTTTTTTGGTTATATGGTCCTTCTCCCACAAAAGTGAATTTGTAAAAACCTATTTTTTCTCCGTCTTTTCTGACCGTAAGAAACCAGACATTACCAGTACTTATCGTTTTAAATCTCAATCCATTTAATGATGAATAAGTTTCCTCTATAAACTGATCATTCAAATATGTTTGTTTTTTACAAATAAAGGGCAATTCAAATTTCCCACCTTCAGCTGGTAGAACAAAAGGATTCTGTTCCGAATGGATTTTATACACAAATGTCAACTTCCCTTTATCTATAATTAGGGGAATTTTTTCTACTTTTATACCATTAATAGTAGAGTAAGAAATCTGTAGATCAACATTCAAAATTTTATCTTCCTTATTAATATTTGAGGTTATATTTAATACAACTTGATCACCCTTTATTTTTGTCTCTATATCAGAAAAAAGAGTTTTATCAAATTCTATCGAAATATCCTTGGGAATAATCGGAACCTCTGAATCTAAAATATCATCTATCAATGTTTTTTGAATAATTGTAAAAGTAATAGTACGTTTCTCCCCCAAACAACTAAATGGTTTAGATACGTTCTCACTTGGCAGAAACTGATATTTAAAAATTTTATTATTTTCTTCTTTTTCACAGGAAAATAATGCTAAGGAAACGAACAGAAGAATGAATATTTTTTTCATATTAACACAGTTTAGTTTTTTGCAAATTAAAGAATTTTTCCTGTACAATAAAATACCAATTAATTGGTATTTTATCACAAATAACCATTCATGTATTTATTGTTTCAAGGTTACAACGACAGTAGATATTCCACCAGGAACACTGAATCCAAAGGAAATGGCAATTGGTTGTCGTATATCAATATTCTTATTCAATTGAACTTTATATTTGCCTCTTTGTATTTTGCTTATGGTCATAAAACCAAAGTCTATCTTTACAAGTATGCGATTCCTACAATGGAAAGTGGCCTTACTTCCGCCAGAAAGCTCGACAACAGTTACTTCCTTTGACATTATTCCTTTTGTAATCCTATATTCTTCCTGTCCCACAATTATAAATCCAGACATATTGTAATCACCGCATGCTATCTGAAAATAGGCTTCAGGGTGTTCCGGTGACAGGTCTATGTGACTCGGGGTAATACTTGGCAATCTATTTCTCTCTTCATTAGAGCAAGAAAACATTAAAATTATTGCTATACATAACAATAGGTATTTTGTTGTATTCATTATGGCAAATATTTGGTTGTATGAATATTTAAAGCCCCAGTCTTGTACGGGGCATAGCATTCCTTCCAACGGGTATGTTGAAAACGATCCGCATTTTTACTGAACAATTATTTTATTTAAAAGGCTTTACCTTAACAGTAACCTTTTCTGTTTTATTAGCATGGTTATAAAACACATTACTACAACTCTGAAAGAGAATCAAACATCCGAACAATACAAATACTATTTTCTTCATAAATTATACTTTTTATTTAAACAATCCATATATTATTTCTTGTAACAATCCACCAAAATCCATTTCCACTTTATGCTTTTTAAATTTATAGTAAGGCATTAAGATAGGAGTAACTCCCCCACGTTCAAAAGGATATTCACGATAACCCCTTATACCTAATTCCGTTCCAAAAGAATCCGTTATATCGAAAGCAACACTGCCTCCGTAGTCATTACGGCTGAATGAAGTAACAGGAGTAAATAAAAAACCGCCAAATACATGCAAACTCATTCGGGAATTAAAGGAGTAAGAAAGTTTACCCGATATACCAAATGTTTCATCCACATGGCGAGGGGTACTTAACTTCATTGCATGCAATGCAACATCAGCAAATAAATTATCTGACAATGATTTGTTATATCCAATAGCAGCATAGTTAAAAACACCAATACCAATTAAATTCATTTGGCGCCCCATGCCGTAAACGTGACCATTCCACAATGGTCCTATTACCCCCGACACATTATATTCCCCTTTATGTAAAGGATTTTGGTCTGTATAAAAGAACGGGCCACCCTTCTTGAACTGAAAAGTAACACCGGAATTTGTAGAAATAACAGAATTTCGATATCTCCCAATAGGATATTTTACCGAATCAACTGCAAAATCTTTATTAGAACGCAAATACCCTTCTCTCACAGGATTCATATTACCCCACTTCGACTCTTGACCATACGCATCAAGAGGAAAGTAAAACAGCAGCATAATGATCCAAAATAAAACAAATGCTGCAAAATTAATTAATGTAGTCACCTTTCTATACATATTAATTGTTATCATTATACCCAAAGCATGAAAATAAAAGTATAACATACAAGAGCTGTAAACAAATCCACTATCAACACAATAAAATAAATCGTTTTTGCATCTTATCTTTGCGATATGTATTTATGCAAAAATATGTAATTTTCTTTATCAGTAAAATACCCATTAATTAGTATTTCATTGACAAAATGAAATGTACTTTAAAAGCCAAAAGTTATATTCAATTCATAACCTAAATGCCTATCCAATATAAATAATGCTTTTAGCACCAAGATACAAACAGAATAACACAAAATCAACCTTTAAAGGAATGTATTACTATTATAAAAGACAGAATTATTCGGGAGATTCCCCACTCTAAAAATGTAAAAAAAAATAAAATGATATAAATAAATATTAGTATAACAATGTCATCAACGATACAATATCCCCTTTGTAAATTATACAATAAATAATAGCTAAGCAACCAAAGACAGTGCAAAGCCCAACAAGTAATAAAAGAACAAAGTATTAAATAAAGCAAAAACACCCAATTTTACTTTTTAGGGTATAAAATTGGGTATTACTCTTGTAATTCACAGATTTTCAACATTTATTGCAGAGATACAGGGTTTAATTATTAATGCTCTAAAAAACTAACGGGAAGAATAAAAAACATATTCTTCCCGTCAAGTAATACTATAACTATATTTTCCAACAGGTTATATTAATATCCAGCATATTATAAGTGAATCAACAAATCTTTTATAAACATATCTCTGTTCTCACAGCTTAAGAGGTAATTCTTTTTTTCTGTTAATATAAAAATTTGTTGATTGGGATTCTTTACATAGGAATAATATTTTCCATAATGGGTACTGCCCATTACACCTATATACCCCAAAAAGCCATTACTTCCGAAATAACGGACATCATTTTGAACACCGTCATAAACAAAAGCGTTCTTAATACAAGAATACGGAATACATTTCTTACCAAACACTCTTTTTATAACGAGTTGATCCTTTTCCAAACATATAAATGAAGGAATCACTATCAGCATGTATATGTATATAGATACAAGAATGGCACCAAATAACAGGCTTGCGATTTGATCCTGCAAAGATTGTAGCATAAAAGTTCTTAATAGAAACATAAGGCCAGTAGTTAATAAGACAATCTTTAATACCAGAGACCAACGCTCCATTACCGGCTGAAATTTTGATTTATATACGCTCATTATATTGCTAATGTCTTCTGTATTATTTCAATAAGTTCTTTATCCGTATATCGTTCCATAACCTCAGGACGTTTTTCTTTTACTAACTTAACCAAATCTTGAACATAGTGATTTTTGTACTCATCTGCTAACTCATATACACTTCCGTCCTGTGTTTCAACGTCCCAAACCTGCAATGCCATTTCACTGTTAATTGTTCTGGAAGCACATACTACGGGACCACCAAGTGCTGCATAATCAATTCCTGCCCCAACATATGCAACACCTAACAAAATCCATTCACCGATCCAAAAGAATCCCATTTGCACATCTACACAGTTTTTACTTCTTGTTATTGCAGTATGGTTCAATAATTTAATATTGGAAGAATTGGCATTTTTAAAAATATCATACTTTTCACATAATTCTACAAATCTTCTAATATCTCTCTTTATTACAGCCTCTCGAAATTCCGGCTTACAAATTGCTAATAAAAAACGTACAGTACCGTCATCAGTATCTATAGAGCTTTTTATTCCCAAAGACCGGGCATATTCCAAAGGGGCATTCAAAAAGGCTTCCGCTGCATTTGTATCATTTAAAATATTATGTGATAATAAACTCATATCGTGAATATACACCTGTTCCTCCTGTGATAACTTTTTCATAGAAATAGCAGTAGTTTCATCATCTACAAAATTTTCTTCTGACGCAATAGCTAAATTAGGAAAATCATTTGAATTATCACATGAAGAAAATGAAGTAGCAGCTATTGCTGCCCCAACACCTAAAGTTAGAATTTTACTTTTCATAGTTCGCTTTCTTTTGTTTAATATTATACTTTAATACAACCTCAGATATATATCTGGATATATTGTTTTTAATATACTCTATTTTAGAGGGATCATTCAACAGCAATAGACAGGCTTCACAATTATGCATATCAGCATTAACCTCAATATTTTTCCCGGTTTCCATTGCTATTTTATTTAATATAAATTTCGGCCCATCAACATAAGCCCATACTTTTAAAAAATCATCAAATTGTCTTGTATATATTTTATTTATACCGGCAGTATTCATATTTCCAATTTTTAAAAGCTTAGCTTTTCTACAAGCCAGTCCACAACAAGCATACACATTCCCTTCCGGATCAATAGGAATACTCTCAAATAGACTGTTGCACCCATGGGATATTATAGGTCTCTGCACATATCTATGTTTTATTAATTCATTATAATTTGTATCACGTTTAATTTTATCCTCCATATCAAATGGAATCCATATACCAGAAGAAAAGATAACTTTATTATCCCGTATATACTCTTTTAACTCTTCATGATTTTTGAAATCTTCCTCAGAAAACTGTGAACTTGGATTCGTTTCTATATTCACCAAACAAGGCAAATCCACTTTAGCTGCTGCTCTTATAGCATTTACGATATTATCAAAGGGCACCCATTTTTGATGATCATCCCCCGTGCTTAAATTTAATTCATTTAACCCCAACTCCTTTAGTAACACCAAAATTCCAAGAGCCTTTTCATAACTAACAGCCCAATACCCATTAGTAACAACCCTTGTTATAAGCCCCTTTTTATGTGCATAATAAATAGCTTGATATAAATCATCTTTTAAGGAAAAACATTCTCCACCACTAAAGACAACCAGCCTAATCGTAGGGAAAGCTTTTACACATTCCGATATATAGGTTTCCATTTGTTTAAATGACATTCTCCCCCTACGTTCTTGGTTACACTCAAAACAACAATTCTTACACGCTGCCGTACAATAATAAGTTGTCAACAATGATAAGGTATTAGGTGATATAAAATTCAGTAATTCCATGGCTAATTATTCACTTAAGAGTTTAAACTCTTTCAAAATATTACTTATATGGCAAATATACTTTATTTTTGTTACAGCCAAACGGTTAAACACGAAATTTTAATCTAATTATACAATTTTATCAATGTGAATAACAACTTACAAAATTATAATTTTATTAGATTAGAAAGGAAGTAGCATTCATAGCCCTCACATTCTACATTTGTAGAAACAGATTCAATCAAAACAAAAAATATATAATTATTAGCCCTCTATAGACACACTGCATAAGCAGGAAATTTAGAATAGCCTCCAGTTGGAATAATTAAATACGGAACAGCAAGAAACAAATCTTAAATAATACAAAACACCCAATTTTACTTTTCAGGGTGTAAAATTGGGTGTTATTCTTGTAAACAACTGATTATCAATGTTTATTGCGGAGAGACAGGGATTCGAACCCCGGGTACCTCGCGGTACAACGGTTTTCAAGACCGCCGCAATCGACCACTCTGCCACCTCTCCAAAACTCCTTTATCAGAAGTGCTTTCCGTTGAAAGCGGTGCAAAGGTACGAATCATTTTTAAATCTGCAAACAATCTGACACTTTTTTCGTGAATTAATCGTATTTTTGTGCCCAGTTATAAGGAATAAAGATATGATATACCCTCAAAATTTTGAGCAAAAGATAGGATTCGACCAGATAAGGCAGTTACTGAAAGACAAGTGTCTTAGCACTTTAGGCGAAGAAAAAGTTTCAGACATGGGCTTTTCCGAACAATATGAAGTAGTAGAAGAGAATTTAAACCAGGTAACCGAGTTTGTTCGCATCATTCAAGAAGAGGACGGATTTCCCGACCAATTTTTTTTCGATGTCCGCCCTTCACTGAAACGGGTACGGATAGAAGGGATGTATCTGGACGAACAGGAATTATTCGACTTGCGCCGTTCACTAGAGACCATTCGTGATATCGTCCGTTTCCTGCATCGGAACAATGAAGACGAAGAAGAAAGTGATAGCCCCTACCCCAGTCTGAAACGACTGGCGGGAGACATTGCCGTATTCCCCCAATTGATTGGAAAAATAGACGGTATCCTCAATAAATATGGAAAGATAAAAGATAATGCTTCTACAGAACTGGCTCGTATCCGCAGGGAATTAGCCAATACAATGGGAAGTATTTCCCGCTCGTTGAACAGCATTCTGCGCAGCGCGCAATCCGAAGGATATGTAGATAAGGACGTAGCCCCTACCATGCGCGACGGTCGCCTGGTTATCCCTGTCGCTCCGGGACTCAAACGTAAGATTAAAGGAATCGTCCACGATGAATCGGCAAGCGGAAAAACCGTATTTATCGAACCGGCGGAGGTTGTAGAAGCAAACAACCGCGTCCGCGAACTCGAAGGAGACGAAAGACGGGAAATTATCCGTATCCTGACGGAATTCTCCAATGTGTTGCGCCCGTCTATTCCGGAGATACTCCAGTCGTATGAATTTTTGGCAGATATTGATTTTATCCGTGCGAAAAGTTATTTCGCCATACAGACCAACAGTCTGAAACCCGCCATAGAAAATGAACAGTTACTGGACTGGACTATGGCCGTACATCCCTTGTTACAACTGTCGCTAGCCAAGCATGGGAAAAAGGTCGTACCTTTGGACATAGAATTAAACAAGAAACAGCGTATTCTCATTATCTCCGGTCCGAATGCCGGAGGTAAATCAGTCTGTCTGAAAACGGTAGGCTTATTGCAATATATGTTACAATGCGGCATGTTGATTCCGATGCACGAACGCAGTCATGCAGGTATATTCAGCAGCATTTTCATAGATATCGGTGATGAACAGTCTATCGAAGACGATTTGAGTACCTACTCCTCTCACCTCACCAATATGAAGATAATGATGAAAAGTTGCAATGAACGTAGCCTCATCCTGATTGATGAGTTCGGAGGAGGTACGGAGCCGCAGATTGGAGGTGCCATTGCCGAAGCTGTACTGAAACGTTTCAACCAGAAAAGGACTTTCGGAGTGATTACCACCCACTACCAGAATCTGAAGCATTTTGCAGAAGACCATGAAGGCGTAGTCAACGGCGCCATGCTTTACGACCGCCATTTAATGCAGGCACTCTTCCAATTGCAGATCGGTAACCCGGGAAGCTCCTTTGCTGTAGAGATCGCACGGAAAATCGGATTGCCGGAAGATGTAATCGCTGACGCCTCGGAAATTGTAGGGAGCGAGTACATCAATGCCGACAAATATCTTCAGGATATCGTACGCGACAAACGTTACTGGGAAGGGAAACGCCAAACGATCCGCCAACGGGAGAAGCACATGGAAGAAACGATCGCCCGCTATCAGACTGAAATGGAAGAACTGCAAAAATCACGGAAAGAGATTATCCGGCAGGCTAAAGAGGAAGCGGAACGAATGTTACAGGAATCGAATGCCCGTATTGAAAATACGATCCGTACCATTAAAGAGGCACAGGCAGAAAAAGAAAAGACCCGCATGGCCCGTCAGGAGCTGACTGACTTTCGTACTTCTTTGGATGCATTGGCTTCCAAGGAACAAGAAGAAAAAATGGCTCGGAAAATGGAGAAACTGAAAGAGAAACAGGAACGGAAGAAGAATAAAAAGAACGAGCAGAAAGCGGCAAGTTCCTCAACAACCGCTACTCCTAAAGTGGCTCCTATCTCCGTTGGCGAAAATGTAAAAATTAAAGGTCAGACCAGCGTCGGGCAGGTAATGGAAATCAGTGGCAAGAATGCAATCGTCGCCTTCGGAAGTATCAAGACAACCGTCAAGTTGGACCGTCTCGAACGCTCCAACGCGGCCCCCAAGACGGAAAGCATGGCCAAAAGTACCTTTGTCAGCAGCCAGACACATGACCAGATGTACGAAAAGAAACTTAGTTTCAAACAAGATATCGATGTGCGTGGGATGCGCGGAGACGAAGCATTGCAAGCAGTCACTTATTTTATTGACGATGCTATATTGGTCGGCATGGACCGTGTACGTATTCTTCACGGAACAGGAACAGGAATCCTTCGTACACTCATCCGCCAATATCTGTCCACCGTACCGAGTATCCGCCATTATGCCGACGAGCATGTGCAGTTCGGAGGTGCCGGAATCACAGTAGTAGATTTTGATTGACCCGGATATAAGACATATTGTAAACAAAACGTCGCAAGAACTTGTTCTCATTTAGAAAACCACTACCTTTGTTGCGGTGGTTTTCTAAAACGAGAATAAAGCATGAAAAATAACCTATTAAGCGAAAAGCTCATTTACACAGGGGACAGCCTTACTCCTACCCACATTCATCTCTGCACCTACAATGCCACTGAGATGCAGGAAAGCTCCGGCGACACCTTCCAATCCGTCAAAGCAACATTAGACAGTGCGCGAATCAACTGGTTGCAAGTGCACGGTTTAAAAGATACGGAAACAATCCGCGAGATTTGCGCTCATTTTGAAATAGACTTCCTTGTTTTGCAGGATATCCTGAACGCAGACCACCCGACTAAAATCGAAGAACATGATAAATATATCGTTCTCATCCTGAAATTATTCTATCCCAACACCCATAAGGAGGAAAACGAACTGGACGAACTGCTCCAACAGCAAGTCTGTGTCATTCTGGGAAGCAACTATGTGCTGACCTTTCTCGAACAGGAAACCGACTTCTTCGATGATATTAACGCTGCCTTACGCAATGATGTACTGAAAATACGTAGCCGTCAGACGGATTATTTGCTCAGTGTACTGCTGAACAGTATAATGACCAATTACATCTCAACAATTTCTTCTATCGACGATGCCCTCGAAGATCTTGAAGAGGAGTTGCTGACTATCACCGACGAAAATGATATAGGTATCCAGATCCAGTCACTCCGGCGTCAATATATGCTGATGAAGAAATCCATTCTCCCCCTAAAGGAACAATACGTAAAACTGTTACGGGCGGAAAACCTGCTTATCCATAAAGTAAACCGTGCGTTCTTCAATGACGTGAATGACCATTTACAATTCGTTCTCCAGACTATTGAAATCTGCCGTGAAACGCTTTCTTCATTAGTCGATCTATATATATCGAACAATGACTTACGCATGAACGACATCATGAAACGTCTGACCATTGTATCCACTATCTTCATCCCTCTCACCTTTTTAGTCGGAGTATGGGGAATGAATTACAAATGGATGCCGGAGCTTGATTGGCGATACGGATATTTATTTGCATGGATTTTAATGGGAGTTATCGGTATTGTTGTATATTTGTATTTTAGAAAAAAGAAATGGTATTAATTAAGCACACATAACTCATGAAATCAATTAAAGAGCTATATCGAATCGGTACTGGTCCTTCCAGCAGTCACACAATGGGTCCACGCAAAGCTGCAGAAATGTTCGTAGAACGTCATCCGGATGCAGCCTCTTTCAAAGTAACACTCTATGGAAGTCTCGCCGCTACCGGAAAAGGGCACATGACGGATGTAGCCATTATAGACACACTCAAAACTACCGCCCCGGTAGAAATCATCTGGCAACCGAAAGTCTTTCTTCCTTTCCACCCGAACGGAATGACATTTGCCGCTTTCGACGCTAACAACAAGATTCAGGAGAATTGGACAGTTTATAGTATCGGCGGAGGCGCACTAGCTGAAAACAACAGCAATCCGACAATTGAAAGTCCTAAAGTATATGGGATGAACAGTATGACGGAAATTCTGGAATGGTGCGAACGTACCGGAAAGAGTTACTGGGAATATGTGAAAGAGTGCGAGAATGAAGATATCTGGGATTACCTCGCTGAAGTATGGGATACAATGAAAGAAGCCATTCACCGCGGACTGGAAGCGGAAGGAGTGCTCCCCGGCCCATTGAACCTGCGACGGAAAGCTTCTACCTATTATATACGTGCTACCGGATACAAACAGTCCCTTCAATCGAGAGGACTCGTATTCTCTTATGCACTGGCGGTAAGCGAGGAGAACGCTTCGGGGGGAAAGATAGTAACTGCCCCCACCTGTGGTTCCTGCGGTGTCATGCCTGCCGTACTTTATCACCTGCAAAAGAGCCGTGATTTTAGTGATATGCGTATTTTGCGTGCATTGGCTACTGCCGGACTGATCGGAAACATCGTCAAATTCAATGCGTCTATCTCCGGTGCGGAAGTAGGTTGCCAAGGTGAAGTAGGCGTTGCCTGTGCCATGGCATCGGCAGCAGCCAACCAATTATTCGGAGGTAGTCCGGCACAAATTGAATATGCAGCAGAAATGGGATTGGAACATCACTTGGGTATGACTTGCGACCCTGTATGCGGATTGGTACAGATTCCCTGCATCGAACGGAATGCCTACGCTGCCGCCCGCGCACTTGACGCAAATCTTTATTCCGCCTTTACGGACGGTATGCATCGTGTCTCTTTCGACAAGGTAGTGCAAGTGATGAAACAAACCGGACATGACCTTCCCTCACTCTACAAAGAGACGAGTGAAGGAGGATTGGCCAAAGATTACCAGCAAATGTAAACCTACAATTATAGTGACGCTATCTTATCGGAAGACCGTCACTATACTAACAAAAGAGTGACGCTATCCTGACAAGATACCGTCACTCTTTCCATTTCAGTTAAATGGATAAGAAATTATTCTGCCGGAGGCCAAATCGTATCATCCCCGTTACTGATATCCTTTTCGTGCAGCAATCCACCATCCTGCGAGAAAACCAGTGAATAGCGCCGGCTTCCCTGCTTCACCTGAATGACAGATTCCGTAGGATTCTGCGGATAAACGAGTACATAGACATCGGTCACCACCCAAGAACTATATTTGGTATTATTGAAAGCAGTATATACAGCCGGAACTAAACTATCTATACTTTCCAGTTCATTTTCTGTCATCAGCCAATTCGCATTCCCGTCAAACCAGACTTCCAGTTCGTCATCGGCCACCCAGCAATCGGCCACATAATACACATCTTTCATTTCCCATTCTATATTCTGAGCTGCCGGATATAATTGTTTCAAGGCTTCCGTAATATTGGAAGGCGGATTGAAAGCCGGATCATCATCTTCATCGGAACAGGCGCCGAATGAAAGGGCAGCCAACATCAGAACCACCGCCCAGGCGCCAAACTTAAATCTCAACATAGTTACTTTTTTGGTTCAGGTTTATTATTATACTATCACTTATACTTAATCGTCCGCTTTAACAAACTTCCCTTTCTTGTCAAACTTGAAAGAGACGCCTGTGGACAATTCAACTTCATATCCCTTACGGTCACGCTCTACTTTCGTCACTCCTTCAGCAGCAAAATTATGTGCTTTCAGATAATCAACGGCAAAGTTCGGAACAATACTTGCAGGAATCACCTGTCCTTTCCGGGCACTTACTTCTTCCCAGTTTCCCTTGCTGTCGAATTCTATTTCCGTACCGTCTGTCAGTAACACCTCATATTTGGTAGCCTCCAGCATTTCCTTATCAATCTTGATATGAGACACTTCGGGTTTAGTAAAATGACGGTTAATAAAATTGCGTGCCGGAAGCGGTAACTGATTCATGTCTTTAGTTATCACATCAGCAGCCCATGAAAACTGTACGGCAACAATAGCCAACACGAGTAAAGATAGAATTTTCTTCATAATCATTATTTTTTTAACGTTAATACTATACTTTAGTTTTATACAGCAAATAACGATACAGATTTAGGAAAGATTTGGGAATAACCGAAGAACAGTCTTTTTTTTGTGTTCTTTAACTTTCAGTCCTCGGTATACAAATAAAAACAGGACAGCAAATTTATCAACGGTACAAAAATATGAAAGGCAACCTTTTTCGGTTGCCTTTCGTTTGTCTCAAATGCTTTCACATTTGTACTATTCTACTAAAAAGCCTGTTCACAGGCTTAATCGGGTGTTTCTTCTTCATACGCGTCTTCCAGCATATCAACTTTCTGAATACTCATCTTTCCGTCGGCGGTTATCGTTATGGAAAGCGGGACATACAAATCCGTCTGCGGATAGCAAACACTCGCTGCATATACAATGCCTTGCGGAGTTGTTTTATCATATACGATTCCTTCGAGCACGGACTTTGCCAGGAAGTCGGCATCCACTACCGAAGAAAAATCATTCTTGGTGAAGGTCTTGTTGAACACTGATTCACCGCCGCGCGTCAGACGCAGCACGATTTTATTATCCATATACGTATCCCCCATTTCATTGGTAACATGAGGCAGGCTCTCGTCCGGTGTACGGGAAACGAAAGAACGATAATCCTTCCCTTTGAATTTGATGTCTATTTCACTTTTAGAAGTCTGCATCCGTTGTATTCCACGAGCGTCTACGCTATCCTGCGTTGCCAATACCGACTCCTTTTTCGAGTTTACTTTACCGCCACAAGCAGTCACAGCCACAACCAGCGGCAACAAAAGCAGATAAATAAGCTTTTTCATCCTGAAGTTTTCTGTTTATAAATAGACGACAAAGGAACAAAAAGACGGTGAGATTTACAAGAGTAACCGGCATTTTTCCTACATTTGCAATAAAGAACAAAGTTATTTGCAATAATTACTGATTTAAAAACCTGCAAACCTGACAATATGTGCCAACGAATGATAACGATTCTTTTTCTTGTCTGTGCATTCTGTATAGGCGGCAGTGCATACGGGCAGAAAGTGAATTATCAACAATTCGAGAATATCTACCTCGGTGCCGAAGCATCGGTCATCAGTTGCTTCCTGCAAGACAGCGAAGGGTTGATATGGATAGGTTCCAACAAAGGGTTATTCAGTTACGACGGATATTCCACACAGCAGCACTTCACTTATGGAGAACGCAATAACACGCGCATTTACTGCGGAATAATAGCAGACAATACTTATTTATATTTAGGGACAGATAACGGAATCCTCGTCTACAACTACCGGACGGACAAATACGAACAACCGGAAACGGATTTCCCGACAGATGTACGGACAATGGCGCTTCAAGGAGACACCTTATGGATAGGTTCGTTGAACGGTCTGTATACGTATCAACTCAACACAAAGAAACTGGCTTCACTCGACAGTAAGAGCAACGGACTTCCCCATCACACTATTTATTCTATCATCCGCACAACGGACAATCAGATATATGTAGGCACCTACAATGGTTTATGCCGATATATAGAGGAAAGCGGAAAGTTTGAAAATATCCCGTTGCCCGTCAACCGGAGCGTGAGCAATCTCTTTGTCAACTCTTTGTTGGAAGATACGTCCCGCCAATGTATCTGGATCGGAATGGAAGGATCTCTTTTCCAATATACTCCGGCCACGGGACTAATGAAACCGATAGATGCCTTCCACAACAATTCCATTAAATCACTGGCTTTGGACGGGGATGGAAATTTATTAGCGGGTACCGATAACGGACTTTATGTTTACCAGAACGATAATGGGACACTGCAACACATCGTACACGACTCCCGCAATATCCAGTCGCTAACCAACAATATTATCTGGAATATATTTGCCGATCAGGAACAGAACATCTGGCTGGGAACGGATTACGGCATCTCCCTTTCACGCTACAACAGTGCATTGCAATTCATTCCTATCTCGCAAATCACGGGTACAGGAGACGGGAACCAGTTTTATTCCCTGTTCCGGGATTCCAAAGGGTTCTACTGGTTCGGAGGAACTAACGGAGTCATCCGTTTTACCAACCCCACCGGTAACAAGCACGACGCTGTCTGGTACAGAATGGGAGATAAGCACCATCCGTTGTCCCACAACCGTATCCGACACATCTACGAAGACAGAGAACAACAACTCTGGATAGCCACGGACGGCAGTATTAACCGTTACGACTACAAGACTCACCAATTTGTACACTACAACATCGTAGACAGCACAGGAACAAACAACACCAACTGGGCTTATTACCTGTTTGAAGACACCGACGGAAAACTCTGGATAGCAACCTGCCTCGGAGGTATTTTTGTAGTAGACAAACAAAAACTGGTACAATCTTCCGGCGGAACCTACATAGCCGAGCAGAACTATTCCACTCGCAACGGCCTGTCAGGAATGTTCATCAACCAAATTGTTCCCGATGCGGAAGGTAATGTATGGGTATTGCTCTACAACAGCAAAGGAATAGACAAAATCAATCCGCGCACGCAGCAAGTAACCAAATTGTTTGCCGAAGAGTTGAGCGGTGAAAAGAGCCCGAATTATCTCCTACGAGATGAGGACGGTATGCTCTGGGTAGGATTTCACGGTGGGGTCATGCGCATCAATCCCCAAGATTCCGGTCAACAAAGTATTACCTTCGGCAGCTTCAGTAACAATGAAATTCTGTCTATGACTTCCGTAAAAGAGCATATCTGGATTTCTACAACCAACGGGCTTTGGATTGTCGACCGGAAAACAATGGATGCACGCCAACAGAACATGACAGACAAGCGTTTCACAAGTCTTTTCTTTGACCCGAAAGACGAAAACATCTATTTGGGAGGTGCGGACGGATTCGGTATTTCCCGGCCGGACATACAGGCTATGAATCAACCGGAACGCCCGATCCTGCTGACTGCTTTATATATCAACAACCAGTTGATGTCTCCGCACACCGGAGAAAGCATACCTAATATCCGTTATACGAACTCTATCGAACTGGCATATAACCAGAATAATCTGGCTTTCGAGCTTTCCGACCTCCCCTATTCGCTAGAGGAAAAGCATGAATTTGTCTATCAGCTGGAGGGAATGGACAAAGAATGGAATTTCCTGAAATCGAATACAAACCGCATTACATACAGCAATCTCAACTACGGAGATTATCAATTAATTATCAGTAAGGTGGAAAAGAGTGGCCACCCGTCCGAACATCCTTATATTTTGAATATCAAGATCCTGCCTCCGTGGTATTATACGGTTTGGGCAAAGGTGATTTATGTTCTTTTGTTCCTCAGCCTCATCATCTGGACAATCAATTTCTTCCGCGTCAAGAACCGGTTGAAAATGGAACGTATGGAGAAAGAGAAGATTCTGGAACAGTCACGCCAGAAAATGGCTTTCTTCAGCAACCTGTCCAATGAGCTAAAGACACCGCTTAGCCGGATTATTGCACCCGTGAGCCAGCTACTCCCTGCGACGGAGGAAGCGCACGAGAAACAGACATTGGAAGAAGTGCAACGCAATGCGATGAAGATTAATTCGCTGATTCATCAGGTGCTCAACTTCAACCGTATAGAAGATAACGAAGATTCACTACTAATACTGTCGCGTATCGAACTTGTGTCATTCAGCCACAGTCTGTTCTCCGTCTACGAAGAAGACAAGCGGCTGACTTTCCTTTTCGAGACAAACAAAGCGAAGATTTATGCCGATATGGACGCTATCAAACTGGGAGTGATACTAGACAGTCTGCTTTCAAATGCAGTGAAATTCACTCCGGACGGCGGCAGTATCCGGTTGTCTCTTTTCTATCGCGAAGAAACCGGCTTAGTGGATATCTGTGTATCGGACACAGGATCGGGAATCCCGCCGCGGGACATTCCTTACATCTTCCAACGTTTTTTCCAATCCCCCCACTCCGGCAATAAGGAAGGTACGGGTATCGGGCTTTATCTGGTAAAAACTTACACAGAACTGCACGGCGGACACATCACCGGCGTCACCTCCGAAGAAGGAAAAGGGACTTCCGTCGGATTGAATATTCCCGTCATAGCAGTGGAGGAAGAGGAAATCCCCGCGACACAGGAGAAGAAGCGACTGGAATCGTTGCCTGTACTCAAACCGATTGAAGCGGAATCGCAGGACGAGAAATTCCTGTCGAATATAATTCGCCTGATTGAAGACCATCTTTCGGAGTCGGAACTGAATGTGAATGCTCTTTGTGAATTATCCGGTATCAGTAACAAACAGATTTACCGGAAAATTAAGCAATTGACCGGAATGTCTCCCGTAGAATACATCAAGTCAATCCGGATGAAAAAGGCTGCCATGTTATTGCAGCAAAAGAAGTTCACCGTTGCCGAAGTAATGTATATGGTGGGCTTCTCCAACCATTCTTATTTTTCCAAATGTTTTCAGGCTGAGTTCGGAAAAACGCCGAAGCAATATATGCAGCCTGCTGTTGACGAAGAAAATCACAATAAATAAAGCACTTGCGGGTGAGGATGAGGCATTAATTGCTGTGTTTTTACCTTTCATCATGTAGCGCTTTGTCCATTGCAACCTATTATCTTTCTTCCGGTCTATCGTTAGATAAATCCTGTTGCATTAGAAGTTTACTTTTTCCGGTCTAACGGTTAAGTTGTTTTTGATAGTATATAAACTATAAACGCAAGTTCTAATTATATAAACGCAAGCTTCATTTTTATAAATGCAAATTGTATTTATAAAAATGAAGCTTGCGTTTATAGTTTACAGCAGACGGAAAGAAAATTTGCAAAGGAGGGAAAGAAATTTATCTATAAGTAGATTGCATGGAAGAACGGTAGCAACCTGTTCATATCCTACGGTTATTCTGTGCAAGAGGTGAAATAGACGAACCTCATAAAAGCACATATTGGAACTAATTATGGCCTAATCGCGGCTGAAAAGCACCTTTCGTCCTATTTTTATCCTTATATGTCCAATCTGTGCTTTCATCAAATCAGCACCTATCTTATCTTTGCCGGTATAAATAACCCGCCAAATTTGATAGCATGAAAAGACAGTTTATTCTTACCTTTATTTGTCTGTTGTTTACCTTCACCGGTATGCAGGGGAAAGTAACTACACCTATAATATATATAGATGGAAACGGAGTGATGCGCTGGAGCGACACCCACGAAGAGGCCTCTTTCTTCGGGGTAAACTACACCCTGCCTTTTGCCCATGCCTACCGCGCACTCGGCTATTTGGGACTCGACCGCAAAGCTGCCATAGATAAAGATGTATATCATCTCTCCCGCTTGGGACTGAATGCTTACCGTATTCATCTATGGGACGTGGAGCTGACCGACGGGCAAGGTAATCTCCTTGAAAACGAGCATATTGACCTCATGGATTATCTAATTGCCAAACTTAAGGAGCGCAATATCCATATTGTCATCACCGCACAGACTAACTTCGGAAACGGATACCCCGAACGGAATATACAAACCGGCGGTTTCTCTTATAACTATGATAAATGCGATATGCATTCTAATCCGGAAGCGATTGCCGCACAGGAAACTTATCTCCGCAACTTGGTGAAACATACTAATCCTTATACAGGACTAGCTTATAAAGACGATCCTTCTATCGTAGGTTTTGAGATCAATAACGAACCCTGCCATTCCGGTACGAAAGAAGAAGTAAAAGCCTACATCAACCGTATGCTGAAATCAATGAGCAAGGCGGGAAACCGTAAACCAGTATTTTATAATGTAAGTCACAACGGATATGTGGCAGAAGCCTATTATGAAACGACTGTTCAGGGAACTACCTATCAATGGTATCCTATCGGGCTCGTATCCGGACAAACACAACAAGGGAATTTCCTTCCTTACGTAGACCGTTATGACATTCCTTTCGCCGGAAAAGTGAAAGAATTCAATAAGAAAGCACGGATGATTTATGAATTCGATCCGGCGGATATTATGTACTCTTATATGTATCCGGCCATGGTAAGGACTTTCCGCACGGCCGGTTTCCAATGGATTACGCAGTTTGCTTATGACCCGATAGACCTTGCGTTCGCCAATACGGAGTATCAGACTCATTTTCTGAATCTTGCCTATACTCCGAATAAGGCTATCAGCATGAAAATTGCCGCCGAAGCTGCACGGAGTTTGAAAAGAGGAGAATCGTATGGGAGTTATCCTCAGGATACCATATTCGGTAATAGCTTTCGCGTCAGCTATGCGGAAGATTTAAGCGAGTTGAATAATGGAGAGAAGTTTTATTACTCCAATCAGACAAATACACCACCCAAAGATGCATCAAAGCTGGTTTCAATCGCCGGATGCGGAAGCTCGCCGATAGTGGACTATGAAGGTACGGGAGCTTATTTCATTGATTGCCTTGAATCAGGAGTATGGCGACTCGAAGTAATGCCGGATGCGGTAGTAGTCAATGACCCTTTTGCCAAGCCGTCACTCAAAAAAGAAGTAATCAGCATTATCTACGGTACTTGGGATATGGCATTACGAATTCCGGATTTGGGCAAAGCGTTTACTCTCACAGCTCTCGACAAGAAGAACGACCGGAAAGAAGAAACAGTGACGAATGGAGTGATTTGCGACCTTCGTCCGGGGGTTTACCTGTTGAAACGAAACGGTTGTACCCCGCAACAGAACTGGAAAGCTGATTCACGTTGGAATTCGATTCGTATCGGAGAGTTTGTAGCTCCCACTCCCCGTACTATGGATTATAAGGTCACTCATACTCCGGCAAGCATTGCCGAAGCAGGCAAAGCATTGACTATTAATGCGCAAGTAGCAGGAAGCGTTTTTCCGGATTCTGTCATTATATACACGGATAAGGTGTCTTTTTGGAACGAGCATAACCCGTATATAAAGATGAAACGTACAAGCGGCTATACATATCAGGCTATCCTGCCCGCTGCAGATATAAAGGAAGATTGTTTCAAGTATAACATCATCGTCTGCCGGGGCGACAGCACCCATACTTATCCCGCCGGAAATTCCGTCACCGGAAGTTCCTCGGGAATCCAAGGAAGTCCATTGGACTGGAACTATACTTCCGATTTCTACTGGACTACACGTGTTGTCGCTTCTGGTAGTGCGATACAACTACTGAAAGTAACGGATACAGATAGCCGGATAGAAGCATATACACTTCCTGAATGGAACGACCTGCAACGTACCTTACTTGATTCTTCTCCGACTGAGAAGCCGTTGCTCCGGTTCTGTTTCACACCGAAAGGAAAGAATCCGCAACACTTCCTCCGCGCATTCGTAAAAGATGAAATCGAAGGAAGAAAAGATAAAGTGAAAAGTTGCACTACGCTCTGTATTCGTGTAAATAGAAACAAACCTCTTCCGCAAGGACTCAGCGCAGGTTTTGTCACTTCGGACGGATATACCTACAAAAGTCTCTGCCCTGCTCCGTCAGCAGAAGGCATTGTACGGATTCCTCTGAAAGAACTGCGTCTAACGGATACCGCATTGTTGCCCATAGCATATCCGACATTCCTGAAACAGTATTTCCACCCGGAGACGGTAATTCCTTTCCGACCGGAGAAGATAGAGAAACTGGAACTGTCAATGCCTGGAACCGGCAAACCAACCGTAGAGATTGAACTTGGAGACGTGTGGCTGGAATAGCCGGATATGTTCACCCAGCGTCCCAAACAATAATAATACAATAAATCTATTATCAATAACACATTAATTATGAACAGGAATATCTTAAATCTACGCCAACTGACTGTACTCCTTATATTGTGTACAGCCTTTTTAGGAGGTATCATTCCTGCCTTTGCCCAACAGGGCGGCAAGAAAATCACCGGACAAGTGATTGATGAGAACAAAGAACCGATGATCGGAGTAAGTATCCTCATCGTGGGCACTTCTACCGGTACGGTTACCGACTTTGACGGTAACTACACATTGAACGTACCACAGGGCAACAAAGAGTTGCAATTCTCTTATGTGGGATATGAGACTAAAATAGTTGCCCTTCCTACAAGCGGCTCTGTACTGAACGTACAGATGAAAAGTGATTCACAGGTATTGAGTGATGTAGTTGTTATCGGATATGGAACGCAACGAAAAAGCGACCTGACCGGTTCGGTAACAAACGTCAGCAGCAAAGACTTCAATATGGGACTGGTCAGCTCTCCCGAGCAACTGATTAACGGAAAAATCTCCGGCGTGCAGATTATGTCCAATAGTGGTTCGCCTACGGCGGGAAGTACCATCCGTGTGCGTGGCGGTGCCTCACTGAATGCCAGCAACGACCCGTTGATTGTTTTGGACGGTGTTCCTTTGGAACAGGGTGGTATCAGCGGGAACGACGGAAACTTTCTGAGCCTCATCAACCCGAACGACATTGAAAGTATGACCATTCTGAAAGATGCTTCTTCCACCGCTATCTACGGTTCGCGTGCATCCAACGGGGTAATCCTTATCACTACCAAGAAAGGGACTTCGGACAAACTGCAAATCACATTCAGCACTACCAACTCCATTCAGACACGCACCAAACTGGCGGATATGTTAAGCTACGACCAATTTGTCAACACGATTCGGACACAAGGAACTTCTGCCCAGCAAGCTCTGTTGGGAACAGCCCGCACGAACTGGAACGATGAGATCTATCAGAATGCTTTCGGTACGGATAATAATCTGAGCGTCTCCGGAAAGATTGCCAAGAACTGGCCGTTCCGTGTGTCGGTAGGTTATTATAACCAAAGCGGTCTGCTACGCACTGATAATGCGGAACGCTATACGGGAAGCATTATGCTGACTCCCTCTTTCTTCAAAGACCACCTGAAGCTGAATATTAACGCCAAGGGTTCTATCAACAACAATACATTCGGCAATACAGACGCTATCTGGGCAGCCGCTACCATGAACCCGACCATTCCCGTTTATTCAGGACTGGATACCTTCGGCGGATACACGGAAGCGACAGACAACACAGGCGCCCCTGTCAACGGCGCCGTAATGAATCCCGTAGGACTTATCAAGATGAATGATTCTCAAAGTAACGTAAGGCGTTTTATCGGAAATGTCGATGCGGATTACCGTGTTCACTTCTTCCCCGATCTGAAACTGCACGCTACACTAGGCTATGACTACGCACAAGGTAAAGGTAGCGTATATGTTCCGGCAGAAGCGGCACAGAACTACAATACTTCCGGTCTGGATTACAGCTACGGCCCCGAAAAGAAGGAGAACCGTCTGCTTACCTTATATGCCAATTACAACAAGCTCGTCGAATCTATCAAGAGTAGCTTTGACGTGACAGCCGGTTACGACTATCAGTACTGGAAATCAACTACACCGCTTTATAGCGAAATGAACACGTTGGGAGAGATACAAAAGACATCCAAAGCGAAGGATGAGCGCCACGTGTTGCTCTCCTACTACGGCCGTCTGAATTATTCTTTCGATTCACGCTATATGCTGACTACGACTATCCGCCGGGACGCCACTTCCCGTTTCGCCAAAAATGTACGTTGGGGTACTTTCCCTTCGGTAGCTTTAGGCTGGAGAGTGACAGAAGAATCTTTCCTGAAAGACAATAAAGTATTGAGTAACTTGAAGCTCCGTGCCAGCTATGGTGTGACCGGACAGCAGGACGGTATCGGCAATTATAATTACCTGCCTATCTACACTCAAAGCCAAAACGGTGCGGAAGCCAGCATGGGTAACGGATACATTCATACCTACCGTCCCAGTTCCTATGTGCCCGATTTGAAATGGGAAACAACTACTTCCTGGAACGTCGGATTCGACTTCGGCTTCCTGAAAGACCGCATTACAGGTAGCTTCGACTACTACACCCGCCAAACAAAGGACTTGATTGCCACGGTTCCCGCCGCAGCCGGGACGACTTTCGATCGTAATATCACTACAAACGTAGGAAATGTAGACAGTCAGGGTATCGAATTCAGCATAAACGCAACCCCTGTTCAAACTAAAGACTGGAACTGGGATATCAGTTTCAATATGACATGGCAAAAGATGAAAGTAAAGAACCTGTCTCTCGTAGCCGGTGCTGCCGCAACTAATACTTCGGTCGGCCCTTATATTGACAGCTATCAGGTACAGACGTTGACCGAAGGATATGCCCCCTATATGTTCTACGTCTATCACCAGCTCTATGACGAAAAAACTGGGAAGCCCGTAGAAGGCGCTTATGTAGACCTTAACGGAGACGGAGAAATCAATACGGAAGATTTATACCGTTACCACTCTCCCGCTCCTGACTATATCCTCGGTTTCAGCACTTCCCTACGCTGGAAGAAATGGACGTTGAGCACCAGCCTGCGTGCCAATATCGGTAACTATGTTTACAATGCTATGGCTATGAATGCCGGAGCCTGGGAAACAGTGAGCTACAACTCTTATCAGTTGAACAACCTGTCGAGCAGTTATCTGAAAACCGGCTTCAAGTCCCGCCAATACTTGTCCGATTACTATGTGGAGAATGCTTCTTTCCTGAAAATGGATAATCTGTCATTGAACTATAACTTCGGGCAGATTTGTAAAGGATGCAGCTTGAATGTCAGTGCAATGGTTCAGAATGTATTCTGTATCACGAAATACAGTGGTGTAGACCCGGAAGTCCCCAACGGAGTGGATAATTCCTTCTACCCCCGCCCACGTACATTCTCACTTAACGTAGGTTTCAACTTCTAATTACTTTTAAAAACAAGCGAATCATGAAAAAGATATTATATACAGCTTTCTATTTTTGCAGCGCATTGCTGTTGAGTTCCTGTATAGGCGATTTGGACCAATATCCGCATGAAGACGAAACATCTTCCACGATCTACACAAGTGCCGATAACTATAAAGCCGTTTTAGGGAAAATATACGCTGCTATGGTAACCACCGGTCAGGAAAAGGGCGGTGATCCGGATTTGAGCAGTAACAGCGGTCAGGATTATATGCGTTGCTTCTTCAATCTACAAGAATGTGGAACAGATGAAGTAGCTTCTACCTGGCTGTCGGGTGATAACGTTACCGGTCTGACTTACTTGAGCTGGGACGCCAATGACCCTTGGGTATCGGATATGTACTATCGTATTTATTACAACATTGCATTATGTAACGAATTTCTTCGTAATGCTACGGATGAGAGCATTGCCCGGTTTACGGAACAGGAACAGACTGAAATTCGCCATTACCGTGCCGAAGCCCGTTTCATGCGTGCCTTGTTCTATTATCATGCAATGGATTTGTTCCGCAACATCCCGTTTGTAACAGAGAACGACCCGACTGTCGGCTATCTGCCACCACGCTACACGGCTGCACAAGTTTTCAGCTATATTGAATCGGAACTGACAAGTATCACAAGCGATATGCTCGACAGAGCCAACTGTCCTTACGGACGGGCTTCCCGGGGAGCTGCTTATACCTTATTGGCCAAGCTGTATCTGAACGCGGAAGTTTACATCAATACACCGAAATATACCGAATGTATCAGTGCTTGTAAAGAGGTTATCAAGCAAGGGTATTCATTGGAAGATGATTACAGCAAGTTATTCAACGCTGATAACGATAAACGTACTGCTAACGAAATCATCTTCACTTTGCCGGTAGACGCTACGCATACCGTTTCGTGGGGCTCTTCCACTTATATTGTCTGTGGTGCGGTTAGTAATACTTCGGATTTGCAGAAGCCGGAAGATTACGGAGTGAAAAGCGGTTGGGGTATGTTCCGTGTACGCGGAGAAATCCCCTCCCTGTTTACCGGAGAAGAAGATAAACGGGCCATGTTTTTCACTGATGGGCAAACACTGAACCTGGATAAGATTGACGACCAAAGTAACGGTTACTTTGTAGAGAAATGGACGAACCTGACGGATGCAGGAGAAACAGCTTCCAATACCGCAGACGGTGGCGTAAACACGGATTATCCTTTGTTCCGCCTGGCAGATGTATATCTGATGATAGCAGAAGCCTTTGTACGAGGTGGAAGCGGAACAACAGCAACGGAAGTTGTCGGTTATATCAACCAAATCCAAGAAAGAGCATACGGTGACGACAGCAATAATAAAAACGCAAGCCAAATCAATCTATCGTTTATTTTGGACGAACGCGCCCGCGAACTTTATTGGGAAGGACATCGCCGTACCGATTTAATCCGCTACGGAGTATTCACTACCAATGGTTACTTATGGCAATGGAAAGGCGGAGTAAAAGAAGGAACAGCGGTAAACAGCCGGTACAATATTTACCCGATACCGACTACCGAGTTAACCGCCAACCCGAACCTATACAATGAAAACTATTAATCATGCTTATTCGATACAACAATATGAAAAAAATAAATACCCTGTTGGCTTTACTCTCCGCACTCCTTTTATTAGGAGCGTGTGAGAAAGACGGAGAGAAATTCTATCTCTCCAGCCCGGTGGAGAGTGACTTAATCGCTTCTACCAATGCCGTTGTACTGACGGAAGCTACTGCCAAGCTTTACGCATTATCCCTTGCCTGGAGCGACCAGACATTGCAAATCAGCGACCCGAGATATCAAGCGACCAGCGGCATTCAAACTACCGTACAAGTATCCCGGTCTGAAGATTTTTCGGGCAGCATTATCGAATCTACGGAAAACGGAGTATCCAAAAGTTATACAGTCGCCGCTCTGAACATCATTGCTTACAAACTAAATGCACCGGCTGAAGAAGCCGCTCCTCTTTATTTCCGACTGGCAGGAAGCAATGGCAGCAACATCGCTCCTGTATATAGCAATACAGTGGCAGTCACAGTGACTCCTTATCCTATTGATATGCATTACGCCAGCATTATCAACAAGGGTAGCGGTCAAGATTCCGGTCAGGATTTCTATTCGGCAAATGCTGACGGACAATATAGCGGATTCTTCGGGGCAGCGGCTTGGGAAGGCATTTACGTACAGGAAGCAGACGGAACAACCTGGCATACAGCCCAATCCGGTGGAGTAGGAACTCCATTCTTGTTGACAACAGACGCAGCGGAAGGAACATGGGATATGTGGTTCCCCGGTCAGTCGGGATGTTATTTCGTGAATGTAAATACCGCTCAGAAACAATGGAACGCCTTACTGATACCCGAACTGAATGTAAGCGGCATAGAAGGTATCAATATGCAATACAGCCGTACAGATAACCAATGGAAAGGTGTATTTACGGGTACGGAAGGTACGAATATCAACATTCAACTTCAAGGAACAGGTAAGTTTTACAACAATACCAGTGTCAGCGGTTCCGATAATGCCATTGACGATACAAAAGCCAAAGATACCCCATTTGCTTTCGGTGGAACTGCCGGACAACTGACATTCAGTACAGGTGAGACTGCAACAGCCGGAAATATAACGGTAAGTGTTCCGGCTACGGGAGAATGTACGCTGGTTATTGACCTTAATAATCCCGAACAATGGACTGTTAGCGTTACGGAAGGTGGAAGTAGTGAACCTACTTATCCTTCTTATCTGGAAATGCAGGGTGTAGGAAACATGGATGGAAAGGGTTGGTTAGCTACATTAAACCCTGTTTACGACAATAGCGGCGAACATCACGGAAGTTATCAAGGTGTTTACCAAATGACTAATGGTTGGGATAATTTTAAGATTGTAGACCAAACAGCCGGTATCTGGTATGGATGCGACTCCAACGATGAATACAAACTGGCGGACGGCGGACAGAATATCTGGTTCCACCAGGAAGAATGTCGTACTTTCATTGTCACAGCCAGTCTGGCCGACATGACTTGGGGAGCAACAGAAATAACCCAAATCAATGTCTGTGGTGAGTTTAACAATTGGGATTTAAACAAAGATTTGATGACATACGATGAAACAAACAAAGTTTGGAAAGCCACCGTTATCATTGATAATCTGGGCAATAACTACGGTTTCTACTTCCTGCTTAATAATGCAGAAAACGGTTTGGTATGGAACTGGGCATTAAAGGGAAATAAAGAGAAACTATACTTGACCGACAGTAATGGAAGCGGAAGTATTGTTCCTGCTGAAACCGGTACTTATGCAATTACCCTTGACATTGCTTCCCTAACATTTACTATGGATAAACAATAATCAACAGAACATTATGAAACGATTTAAACAGATTCTATTCATAGCTTCCGCCCTACTTGGCGGAAGCCTTTTCACCGCTTGCAGCGATGACAATGACACACCGGTCTTCCCGGAAAAGGAAGAAGTAACTTATGATATGTCAGGTTTCGCCAGAGGAGCCGATGTCAGCTGGTTAACGGAAATGGAAAGTTCCGGATATAAGTTCTATACTGCCGAAGAAAAAGAACAGGAATGTATGTCCCTATTGCGTGATTTAGGTATGAATGCCATTCGCCTGCGTGTATGGGTAAATCCGGAGAATGACACTGATGATGTGAGAGGTTGGTGTAACAAAGGAGATGTATTGCTCAAAGCATGGAGAGCCCATAACTTGGGCTACCGTATCATGATTGACTTTCATTACAGCGACCGTTGGGCTGATCCTTCACAGCAAGCTAAACCCCAAGCATGGGCAGATTACTCCGTAGAGCAATTGAAGCAAGCTATTGCCGACCATACGAAAGATGTACTCAGTGCATTGAAAGAGAAAGGTATTGACGTGGAATGGGTACAAGTGGGTAACGAAACACATCAAGGAATGTTGTTCCCTACCGGACAAACTACAAGTGAAGAAGGAAGGGTTAATTTCGCATCATTTGTCACAGCGGGTTACGATGCTGTAAAAGAAGTCTATCCGGAAGCCAAAGTTATTGTTCATCTTGACCAAGGAAATAATGCCAGCCTGTACAATAGGATCTTCGGCTACTTACACGAAAACAATGCCAAATGGGACATCATCGGTATGTCACTTTATCCGGACATATCAACCGAAGACGCACACACACCGGACGACTGGGAAGCGATGAATAATGATTGTATCGCCAATATGAAAGCGTTAATAGCCAAATACAATACTCCGGTAATGATGTGTGAAATCGGTATTAGTTGGGATTACGAAGAAGCGGAAGCCTTCTATACAGACTTCGTTACCAAAGCCAAACAAGTAGACCAATGTCTGGGAGTATTTACCTGGGAACCTCAATGTTACGGTAACTGGAAAGGTTATAGTAAAGGGATGTTCGATGACAGTGGCAAACCCACCAATTCATTTAATGCTTTTAAGAGATAAATGAACATGAAACACCAAAAACAGTTAGCAACTGCACTTTTGTTGGCAGCTGCTTGCAGCCTGCAAGCACAGCGTAGCGAGACATTGCTCGAAAAGAACTGGAAATTCAGCAAAGGAGATATCAAAGAGGCCAGTCAGCCGGAGTTTAATGACACCCAATGGGAATCAGTCGTCCTTCCACATGACTGGGCTATCTTTGGTCCTTTCGATATGAACAATGATCTTCAGAATGTGGCCATCACACAAAATTTTGAGGAAAAGGCGTCTTTGAAAACAGGACGCACAGGGGGACTGCCTTATGTAGGTTCCGGCTGGTACCGTACTAGTTTTGATACTCCCGCCGACAAAGAAGTGACTCTGCTCTTTGACGGTGCTATGAGTGAAGCCCGCGTTTATGTGAATGGTAAGGAGGCTTGTTTCTGGCCCTTCGGTTACAATTCTTTCCATTGCAATGTCACTCCTTTCCTGAACAAAAACGGAAAGAGTAATACACTGGCCGTACGGCTGGAAAACCGTCCGCAATCTTCACGCTGGTATCCGGGAGCGGGCTTGTACCGCAATGTACACCTGATTGTTACTGATAAAATCCACGTGCCTGTATGGGGAACACAGATTACGACTCCTCATGTCAGTAAAGAATTTGCAGCCGTACGCCTGCAAACGAGGATAGACAATGCCGGTGAAAAAACACAAATCCGCATGGAGACGGAAATTCTTTCCCCAGACGGAAAAGTGGTTACCCGCAAAGAAAATACCGGCCGTATCAATCACGGACAGCCGTTTGAACAGAACTTCATCGTAAATACACCTGAACTCTGGTCGCCGGAAAACCCGTCGCTCTACAAAGCGGTTTCTAAAATCTATGCAAATAATAAGTTGGTAGATACCTATACGACCCGCTTCGGTATCCGCAGTATTGAATTTATCGCCGATAAAGGTTTCTACCTGAACGGAGAACACCGGAAATTCCAGGGTGTATGTAATCATCATGATTTAGGTCCGTTGGGAGCAGCTATCAATGTAGCGGCACTCCGCCATCAACTTACTCTTTTGAAGGATATGGGTTGTGATGCTATCCGTACATCGCATAATATGCCGGCTCCGGAACTCGTTGAATTATGTGATGAAATGGGATTTATGATGATGATTGAACCGTTTGACGAATGGGATATTGCCAAATGCGACAACGGTTATCACCGTTATTTCAACGAATGGGCAGAACGCGATATGATAAATATGCTTCATAATTACCGCAACAATCCTTGTGTAGTGATGTGGAGTATCGGTAATGAAGTACCTACTCAATGCAGTCCTGTCGGTTATAAAGTGGCCAAGTTCTTGCAGGATATCTGCCACCGTGAAGACCCTACCCGTCCCGTGACTTGCGGTATGGATCAAGTGTCTTGTGTGCTTGCCAACGGCTTTGCAGCCATGATTGACATTCCGGGACTTAATTATCGCACACAGCGTTATAAAGAATCTTACGACCAGCTTCCGCAGAACTTGATTCTTGGTAGCGAGACGGCTTCCACTGTCAGTTCACGCGGAGTCTACAAATTTCCGGTAGAAGAAAAGAAAGGTGCCAAATATGAAGACCACCAATGTTCTTCGTATGACGTGGAAGCATGTCCGTGGTCGAATATCCCAGATGAAGATTTCGCCTTAGCCGATGATAACCACTGGACTATCGGACAATTCGTATGGACAGGATTCGATTATTTGGGCGAACCTTCACCATATGATGTCAATTCATGGCCGAATCATAGTTCTATGTTTGGTATTATCGACCTTGCCAGTATCCCTAAGGACCGCTATTATCTCTACCGTAGCGTATGGAACAAAAATGCAGAAACGCTACATATCCTTCCTCATTGGACTTGGCCGGGACGCGAAGGTGAAGTGACCCCGGTATTCGTATATACCAACTATCCTACTGCCGAACTGTTTATCAACGGAAAAAGCTACGGTAAACAAAGCAAGAATAACAGTTCTTTAAAGAGCCGTTACCGCTTAATGTGGATGGATGCCGTATACGAACCGGGCGAAGTAAAAGTTGTAGCCTACAATAAGGACGGAAAAGCAGTAGCGGAAAAGACAGTACGCACTGCCGGAAAGCCTCATCATATCGAACTGGTCAGCAACCGCAACGAACTGACAGCCGATGGAAAAGACCTCGCCTACGTCACTGTGAAAGTGGTAGACAAAGATAGTAACCTCTGTCCTACCGATAGCCGCCTGATTCACTTCTCCGTAAAAGGAGCCGGTAAGTTCCGGGCTGTTGCTAACGGCGACCCTACCAATCTGGAACAATTCCACCTTCCGAAGATGCACGCTTTCCATGGAATGTTGACAGCGATTGTACAGGCAGGAGAGATTGCCGGAGATCTTGTACTGACTGCCAAGGCAAGTGGAGTGAAAACCGGAACAGTCCATCTTCAGGCAAAATAAAAGGGTAAAATTATAAGAAATAGAGAAATCCATCCTACCCTATACTATTATTTAGGCACAGATTACCCTGTTGCTTTATGCAATCATAGTTCTAAAACCGTGTAATCTGTGCCTAAAATATTAAAGTCGATTATTTACAGATAAATGTCACTAGCAATCCCTTATGGTCTGTCGGCCACACATCAAGCGGTACTATGAATTCATCTTTTGATGTTTCCTCTACACGTTGAGAGCGGACAATAGATTCTTTCGGACCAAACAAAACGGCTTTCTTTGCTTTCAATCCTTTTCCTTTATAGAAGATAAAATCAATACGATCCCGTTCGTCCGCTTTAGGAGCCCATGTTATCTTTTCCGGAGTTTTTGCCAAGTTATCCGAAGGATAGGTAAATCCCGGATGCGTCAGAGGATTGGGATAAATCTTACGGTAGCTGTCAATAAAGCCAGCTTCTTCCAACAAAGTGGTAACTGTCCAGGGTACAACAAAGCCGTTGTGGTCGTACAAGTTCTTATTTTTCTCAATCCAATCGCGATGGGAAGGTTCGTTGAAGTCTCCTCCCACGATCACCCGATAGCCGTTTGCAAGGTCTTTCTCAGCCTGGGCGATAAACATACGAATCGCATCATCCCGCTGAGAGGCTACATTGACTTTCATAATTTCATCTACTGACGCCGGCAGTGGAATTTCTTTCCAGGTAGAGCCGTCATAGCCACGGGCGTTATAATATGCACAGTCCAGATAATCCAGGTGGGCAGTATAAACCGCTACCTTCTTTCCGTTCACGGAACTTGTTAGACGATAAATACTTCCATGGTCATTCTTTTCCGGAAAAACCGTCAAAGAGTCCGTGATAGGATGCTTGCTTAGTAAACCGGTATCATAAGTATAAAAAGAATAATACTTCAGTCCCTTTTCCTGAAGTGAAGCGCACACACGTGCCGTGAAATTCGTTTTATTGTAATTCCTCACCTCACTGAAAGTCACAAAGTCAGGCTTCAGACGGACTATCTCATTGATAATAGCATCATATCCGCCTGGTATCATGGTACCTTCCTGCCATACATTCCATTGCAACACTGTAAATTCATTACTCTTTTGTGCCTTCACAAAAACAGAAACCAGCAACAAAATAGCCGGTAATAGTAGTCTTTTTAATCGCATTTTTTTATATTTAAAGATGAATAATAATCAAATAGCTTTCCAAAAGGATTGGAAGTCACGATATTTACCGTAGCACACCAATTCATCCCCTTCTTCTACTTTCTCGTCCCCCGGAAGTTCATTCTTCACATGAAGCTCCATTAAAGAAATACCCAGACAATTAGTTACTTTATCCGCCCGCTTCAATCCGATTAGTTTTAAGTGAAATTCTTCGTCCAGATTCAACTCATTGACAAAGTATCCTACAAACTTTTTCGGGACTGTAAACTTGACGACATAATATTCCGAATCGACACGGAAAGCTTCCACGCTTGTTCCAAAATCCAGCAGTTGCACCAGACTGCGGGCCGCATCTTCTTCCGGTGTCAATATCTTCTCCAAGCTGAATGCTTCAAGCACGGCTTTATGCACCATATCAATGGCACGGGCATAGATATGAGCAACCTTCTTTTGTTTCAGCAAAGCAACCACACGCACCGATGCGCCGAAATTCTCACCTATGGCGACAATCACTATATCGACACTGTTCAGAGGAAGCACGGACAAAGCCTGTTCATCCGTTGCATCAATCACAAATGCAGTAGCAACCTTATCTTTTATACTATCTACGCGGCTTTCACTAATATCCGCACCAATAATCTCGTGTCCCAGTGCCGATAACTCTTCAGCCAACACACGACCGTAGTTTCCTAAACCGATAATAATGTACTTCATATCTTTAGTTTATGATAATGTTATCACTCGGATAACGGTATTTTGTATTCTTTTTCTGTTTGATAATTCCCAGCATTAACGTTATCAAGCCCACACGCCCGATAAACATCAACAACGCCACTAACAATTTACTTGCATCACATAAATTAGGTGTCAGATTCAGACTAGAACCTACCGTACTAAGTGCCGACACACATTCGAAAGTCAATGCCATTAGAGAGGCTTGCGGTTCCAGTATACTTAATATAAAGATAAAAAGAAACAGTACGCCCAACGACATAACCACTGTCGCATTAGAACGACGGATAGAATCATGAGAAAGTTCCCTTCCGAATACCTCCACCCGTTCCGAGCCACGCAACACGGCCACAAGATTCAGGACAACCACTGCAAAAGCATTCACTTTCACCCCACCGGCAGTAGATTGAGCACCACCACCAATCCACATCAGCACTAAATAGACCAACAAAGTCTGTACACTCAAAGAAGCTAAATCAACACTGCTGAAACCAGCCGTCCTCGGACAAGTAGCATTGAAGAAAGCCTGCGTCCACTTATCTGCAACAGGCATACCGGCAAACGAAGCATTCCACTCAAAAGCGGCAATCGCCAATGTACCGGTTACCAAAAGCAGAAATGTCATAATCAACACAATCCTCGTATTCAGATTATACAAATGCGACACCTTATGCCTTTCTAACTTGCGCGTACGTACAAACTTCCAGAAATGACGCAAATGATACAGTACAATATCTTTGAAATTAACCAGAATAGGAAAACCGATACCTCCCAGAATAATCAGAAAAGAGACGGAAATAAACAGCCAGTTATGGTTGGTCATTACCATAGAGTTTCCCAAATTACCGGAAAGTGTAGAGAAACCTGCATTACAAAAAGCGGAAATAGAATGGAAAGCAGCAAAAGCCAGTTCGCCTTCCAAAGTCATTCCAAGTGTTCCGTGGATGCTGAACCAGATAGAAATCATGCCGATACCTTCAATCACCAATGTAAATCCCAAGATATATAATAACGTGGACAATAAGGAGCCCAGCGAATTGGAGCTAACCATATCACGTACCACCAACTGATTGTAAAGAGAAGTATTTCCCATAAAGAACATAGCGAAGAAACTGGTCAATGTCATTACACCTAATCCTCCTACCTGGATCAGCAGGATGATAACAACAAGTCCGCCGGTAGTAAATGTAGTCGATACGTCAACGGGCACCAGCCCCGTCACACATACCGCACTGGTAGCCGTAAACAATGAATCCACCCAGGTAATGCCATTCACCGTGCATCGTGGCAACATCAATAACCCCGTACCAATCAGAATGATAGCCAAAAAGCTGACTGCCAATATCAGAGAAGGATTAGTGCGACGCCCCAACAAACGGACCAGTCCGTTGGACAAATTCAGAAAAGAAAAAATTAGTAATAAGACAAGATGATAAAACTTCCCGTCCAGAAACTCCCAAAATTGCAGGATTGCCCCTTCTTCTTCCGGACGATGAAAAATAACCGGTATCAAAGTCAGATACAGCAAACCGCTCAAAATCCAGGCCAACCGCCGGTATTGTTTCTTTGTACTTCTATATTCAAGTGAGATATGAAGAGTCACATCAACCAGAAAAATAATCCATACAGCCTTATACAGGACCTGAATTTTCGCCACTTCATCAACCGATAGCGGAAAGCCATGTTCGTAAATCACTCCGACGATCAACAACAAAGACGCCAGATAAGTAAGTGCTTCTACTAAACCCAATAAGATACGTACATAAGGTTTCAGTAGTTTGTTCTGATACAACAAAAACTTATGATAAATCTTCATATCGCATTTTTTATATAATGCCGTGCAAACTTAACTAAAATAACAATCGAATCCGATTCTTTGTTGACAAAAACATCCGAATATTAAAAATTTTGTCTACATTTGGCAGCGGAAAACTAAAAAACCACAATATTATGAGTGACAAAAGAAAACGGTATATCCTGCCGGAAGAAGAAATTCCACACTACTGGTACAATATTCAGGCTGACATGGTCAATAAGCCAATGCCTCCTTTGCACCCGGGAACAAAACAGCCGCTGAAAGCGGAAGACCTGTATCCTATTTTCGCTAAAGAACTGTGTCATCAGGAACTTAACCAGACCGATGCATGGATTGAAATCCCGGAAGAAGTCCGTGAAATGTACAAATACTACCGCAGTACTCCGCTTGTTCGTGCTTACGGACTGGAAAAAGCGCTCGGTACTCCGGCACACATTTATTTTAAAAATGAAAGTGTAAGCCCTATCGGCTCTCATAAGTTGAACTCCGCTTTGGCACAAGCTTATTACTGTAAAGAAGAAGGCGTTACCAACGTGACTACCGAAACCGGTGCCGGACAATGGGGGGCCGCTCTTTCTTATGCAGCCAAAGTTTTCGGACTCGAAGCTGCCGTTTATCAGGTGAAAATCAGCTACGAACAGAAGCCTTACCGCCGTAGTATCATGCAGACTTTCGGAGCACAGGTTACTCCTTCTCCGTCCATGTCTACCCGCGCCGGAAAAGATATCCTGACTGCACACCCTACTTATCAGGGTTCACTCGGAACAGCTATTTCCGAAGCTATCGAACTTGCTCAAATGACTCCTAACTGCAAATATACACTTGGTTCCGTACTTAGTCATGTTACCCTTCATCAGACAATTATCGGTCTGGAAGCGGAAAAACAGATGGAAATGGCCGGTGAATACCCGGATGTAGTAATCGGATGTTTCGGAGGCGGTTCCAACTTTGGTGGTATTTCCTTCCCTTTCATGCGTCATAACATACTGGAAGGCAAGAAAACCCGTTTCGTTGCCGCCGAGCCCGCTTCTTGCCCGAAATTGACACGCGGCAAGTTCCAGTATGATTTTGGTGATGAAGCCGGATACACCCCATTACTCCCGATGTTTACATTAGGACACAACTTTGCTCCGGCTCATATCCATGCAGGCGGCCTTCGTTATCATGGTGCAGGTGTCATCGTTTCACAATTACTCAAAGATAATCTCATGGAAGCGGTAGATATCCAGCAACTGGAATCGTTCGAAGCCGGTTGCCTGTTTGCACAAATGGAAGGTATTATCCCTGCTCCGGAGTCCTGCCATGCTATCGCAGCAGCCGTTCGCGAAGCCAATAAGTGCAAAGAAACAGGAGAAGAAAAAGTAATCCTATTCAACCTTTCCGGGCATGGGTTGATTGACATGGCTTCTTACGACAAATATCTGGCAGGTGATTTGGTGAACTACTCATTAACCGACGAAGATATTCAAAAGAACTTGGATGAGATAGGCGATTTAGCTAAATAGTCTTCTGATTTCAACATCCGAACAATAAAATAAGCCCGGTATCTTATGCCGGGCTTATTTACTTTTCATTACCATATCTCTGAAAAAGAAAGTTGTCCAAATAAGATCTCATGCTAAAAAATGATTTATCGGCTAAAAGATGTCCTTTCCTAAAGATTTTCGCCAATATCGAAAGGATTTCATCTGAATTAATTTCCTATTCTTAACAGAAATCCGTACTTTTGCGCAGCATTCAATCAAACAAAAGCCATACAAATATGACACGCTACTTAAAAAACATGGAAAAAGAAATTATCATTGATAATCAGTTGGATGAAGTTGCAAGAATTGCTCTATTTATCGAAGAATTAGGAATGTCATTACAATTACCGGCAGGTATCACAATGAGCCTCAACCTCGCTATTGAAGAAGCGGTTACCAATATTATCCGTTACGGCTACCCTTCCAATAAAGAAAGTGAAATCATCCTTCGAACATCTGTTGCTCCCGGAATGCTGGTTACACAAATTATAGACAACGGAATTTCCTTCGATCCTACTGCCAAAGAAACATCTGACAATGTACAATCTCTCGACCAACAACTGACACAAGGCCTGGGACTTTTCCTGATCCGGCGTACAATGGACAAAGTAGAATATCATTCCACAGATAATCATAACGAATTAATTCTTACCAAGAATATAGATATGGACTTCAAGCCTGAAGCTACTTTGAAAACCAATCTATGCCAAATAGAAGAAGTGACGATTCTCACTATTGAAGGGCGTTTGGATACAGCAAATGCCAATACATTCAATACAGTATTACAACCTCTTTTAGCTAGTAAAACTCCAAATATAATTGTGAATTGCGAAGGCTTATCATACATTAGCAGTTCCGGTTTGCGAAGCCTGATTACACTGCAAAAGAGTGTCATGCAACATGGAGGTCAACTTGTCCTGGAGGCGATGAAACTAGAAATACGTAAAATATTCGATATGACCGGATGCTCCGGACTTTTTACAGTACGCTAACTCATACTGTATGAAAGTAATCCGCATCATAGCCTGCATCCTGCTACTATCTGTATTTTCATTAATAAACGTAGTTCATGCACAGTCTGTTACACTTATCCCCAAATGGACGGCACAGGCACAATTTGCAGGTTACTATGTAGCGGAGAAAATGGGCTTCTACAAAGAAGAAGGACTTGATGTACACGTGAAACATCCGTCTCATTCGGAAAACTCATTCCAGTATCTTAAAGAAGGAGAGCCGCAGGCAGTTATCACCAATCTATCACAAGCATTAATGGAATACTTTGCAGGAAAACGAATTGTAAACATCCTGCAAACTTCACAGGAAAACAGTTTGATGCTAGTCAGCCACTCACCATTAAAAGGAATTCCGTCATTACAACACAGAGAAATTGCAGTATGGAATCATATTACTCAGGAACTACTCGACCGAATCGCGAACAAATACCAAATTGAAGTAGAATGGATACGGTTTAACAGTGGTATCAATCTATTTCTATCAAAAGCAGTAGATATTTGTATGGTGGGAAGTTATAACGAGTTTCCACAACTTGCCGAATGTGGAATGCAGATAGATTCTACTCATATCATGCGTTTTGCCGATTATGGATATAACTTGCCCGAAGATGGACTTTACGTTACTGAAGAATTTTATCAAAAGCATCCCGAAACGATACAGAAACTAGTCCGAGCCTGTATCCGTGGCTGGAACTGGGCGAACGAGCACCCGGAAGAGACTCTTGACATTGTAATGGAGCAGGTACATCATTACAATATAGGAACCAACCGATATCACCAGCGTAAAATGCTGGAAGAAATACTGCGATTACAAACAGACAAAACAGGGCAACGCCCTTATCGGCTGAGTCGTGAAGGTTTCGATCTGGCAATTGATATTTTACTGCCACCAGACATCTCAAAGAAAAAAAGTATTCGTTACGAAGACTTTGTAAAATAACCAATTCACGACATGAAACACACATTTTCCCATTCTTTTGCAACCCGGTTAAGTATCTACGTTTTCTCATTCACGTTGATCGTCTTTGCTACTATCATGGCATTGTTCTACAATTATAACCATGAAAAGGTAACGAGTTACGCCATTGAACGTACTCACGGATTATTGAGTAACATAGCAACAGAAATCAGCAGCCAGCTAATGTCGGTAGAAACAACTATCAATCAATCTACATGGGTATTGGAAAGAAACATAAACCTGCCGGATTCATTGCATCTTATCATCGAATCAGTCGTAAAGAATAATCCACTTATTGTCAAAAGCGGCATAGCTTTCACCCCAAACTACTATAAAGAAAAAGGCAAGTATTTTATGCCTTATGCTTCGCTCGATAACAAAACAAATCATGTAACCTATCAGGTATTAGGCAGTCAGAATTATGATTATCCTTGTATGGACTGGTATCTTATCCCTAAAATGCAGAAACAAGCCTACTGGAGTGAACCTTATTATGACGACGGAGGCGGAAATATCATTATGAGTACTTACTCAAAGCCTTTGTATGACAACCGTGGCGAACTGTTCGCTGTCTTTATCGCCAGTATATCCCTGACGCAATTCACCGATACGATCAGTCTCCTGAAACCATATCCCTCCAGTTATACTTACTTAATCAGCCGCAACGGAAGTTTTCTGACTCATGCAGACCGGGATAAAATAATGAATGAGACCATATTTTCCGAAGCCTTTGCCACAGAAAATCATTCACAGGAACAGATAGGACGTGAAATGCTGGCCGGTCATACAGGTACTATACGCTTCGACAACCAAGAAAATGATTCATACGCATTCTATACTACTATTCCCCAAATCGGTTGGTCAGTATGCACGGTATGTCCGAGCCGTATTATTCTTCAGGAGCTGGACAATACTTCCCGAAAAATCATTTATACTTTTCTGGGCGGTATACTGATACTACTACTTATTGTATACAGTATTATCCGGCGTTTAGTCCGTCCATTAGAGAAATTCTCGGAATCCGCTCGTGAAATTGCCACAGGGCGGTTTGACGTGACACTACCCCTAGTCCGCTCGAATGATGAAATCAAAGACTTATATGATTCATTAGTCTACATGCAAAAATCATTGTCGACTTACGTGAATGAACTGAAAGAGACTACTGCAAGCAAAGAACGTATTGAAAGCGAGCTTTCCATAGCACGGGAAATACAAATGGGCATGCTCCCTAAAATATTTCCTCCTTATCCGGATCGTAATGATGTGGATTTGCATGCCATACTGCATCCCGCCAAAGAGGTGGGTGGCGACCTTTATGATTTCTATATGGACGACAATCATCTCTATTTCCTGATTGGGGATGTATCGGGAAAGGGAGTACCCGCCTCACTATTTATGGCTATCACCCGTAGCTTATTCCGGACGTTATCCCAGCATGTACTTTCACCTGCCAAAATAGTTACGGAAATGAACAATTCTATTTCCGACAATAATGAATCCAATATGTTTGTCACCCTCATTGTCGGCATACTCGATCTGGAAACAGGCATACTGAAACTTTGCAATGCCGGTCACAATCCTCCCATACTCATTTATCCTGATGGACAGGTTTCATATTTGGAATTCAAAACTCAAATATTTGTAGGAGTCGTCGAAGATTTTAAATACAGTGATGAAGAAGTTGTATTGGAAAAAGAAAGCAAATTATTCCTTTATACCGACGGAGTGACAGAAGCTGAAAATATAAATAAAGAACTATATGGAGAAGAAAAGTTATTGGAAATGTTATCAGATAATGCCTCGTCGGATGTGCGTACTACAGTCAACGTTGTTGTAGACTCCATTGCAAGCCATGTCAAAGAAGCCGAAGCAAGTGATGACCTCACCATCTTACTAATTCAATATGAACCCGGAACAGCAAACAGTTAAGTTATTATCAGTATGGAAAAAGAAATTAGAATCTCAAACAATTTGAACGAGATAGTAGTTTTAGCCAGTTTTATAGAAGAACTGGGCGAGGAACTTTCCCTGCCGGCAGAAACGGTTATGAATATCAATTTGGCACTGGAAGAAGCTGTAGCCAATATTATCATGTACGCTTACCCTCCCAAAGAGCAACATATTATCTTACTGAAAGTTACTTCAACCGAAAAACAACTGATTTTCCTTCTCACAGATAAAGGAGCTTCTTTCGATCCCACGCAAGTAGAGGAAGTAGATATCACACTTCCGATTGAGGAACGTCCTATCGGTGGGCTTGGCATTTTCCTGATTCGCAGCATCATGAATGAAATATCCTATCAACGCATCGATAACGAAAATCGACTAATAATGAAAAAAGACATTTAACATAAGGACGAGAAGATATTCCAAACGTGGGAACTCCGGTTCCAAGGCTGGAAACTGGAGTTTCTAACTAAGGAAACCTCAAGAAACTCATGGCTTGCTTTTGAAGAAGAATAATCTTAATTGTTCATTCAAACATTCGTTCCTCTAAAAATGTTATATTTGCAGATTATAATCAAAAAAGAACAAAATATGAAATATATCGGAGCACACGTAAGTGCATCCGGCGGCGTAGAATTCGCCCCCATAAATGCGCATGAAATAGGAGCAAATGCTTTTGCACTGTTCACTAAAAATCAACGCCAATGGATTAGCAAACCATTGAGCGAAGAAAGTATCCGGCTTTTCAAAGAGAATTGTGATAAGTACGGTTTTCAGCCTGAATATATCCTACCTCACGATAGTTATCTTATTAATTTAGGGCATCCTGAGGAAGAAGGACTGAATAAAAGCCGTGCCGCTTTCTTGGACGAAATGCAACGCTGCGAGCAACTGGGCTTGAGACTTCTGAATTTTCACCCCGGCAGCTCTCTTAATAAAATAGCAACAGAAGATTGCCTGTCACTTATTGCAGAAAGCATTAATATCACTCTGGAAAAGACAAAAGGAGTAACAGCCGTTATTGAAAATACTGCCGGACAAGGCAGTAATTTGGGAAGCGAGTTTTGGCAATTAAAATATATTATTGACCGGGTAGATGATAAAAGCCGGGTAGGTGTTTGCCTTGATACTTGCCATACATATACAGCAGGTTACGATATTGTGAACGATTACGATAAAGTATTTGAAGAATTCGACAAGGAAGTAGGATTCAATTATCTGCGTGGTATGCACTTGAATGATTCGAAGAAAGCACTGGGTACCCACGTCGACCGTCACGACAGTATCGGCGAGGGACTAATTGGAAAAGCATTCTTTGAAAGATTAATGCAAGATTCAAGATTTGATAATATACCTTTGGTACTCGAAACTCCTGATGAAAGTAAGTGGGCAGAAGAAATAGCCTGGTTAAGAAGTGTTGAGTAAAAGACAGATAACAAAAGACATTGATATACAAAAATAGCTGGCAGACAGGATCTATCAGCTATTTATATATAACGAACAGCTAATAAATATTCGCCATACTGACTAAAGGTTCATACAGTTTTTCTATATCCTGTGAATCCATTTCGATTTGTACCTGATCGCCGGGCATTAGTTTCTGCCCTTTAGGAGTCCAGTCCTTCCGGTCGCGATGAACATTAATAATAATACAACGCTCCGGCAGACGAAGCTCATCCACAATCTTTCCGTCCAGATAAGAACCGCTCATGACCTCAACCGATAATGTGTAGCGTGCTTCTTCTTTGAATGCAGGTGAATGAATCATGTCTTCGTATAAAGTCACATTGAGAGGTTTTATTTGAAGCATTTCAGTGAAATAATAAGTTAATCCCCCAACTACGATCGAAGGATAGAATACCTCTAAATGTCCCGTTATCTCGGTTATCAGCACGATAGCCGTTAATGGAGTGCGAACTACTGCCACAAGAAAAGCGGACATACAAATCAACATGATATAACTGATATTCTCGTATGCAATAAGTCCCTGTCGCACCATAATCAATGCTACGATTTGTCCGAGAAGCCCTCCTGTCACCAATGTAGGAATAAAATTTCCACCCGGCAAGCCCGAGGAAAAAGAAAATATGCTAAAAACCAAATGTAATAGCATCATACCGACAATCCAAAGAATATGTGTATCCGGATGCATGGCCTGGGAAAGCAAGAATTGCTCTCCTCCACCGGTCAAATTGAACTCCGCCATAGAGATAAGAAAAGCAATAAAGAGCAGGTACAGCATTTTCACGTATTCCGGATGTTTAATGGCAGGATAGATACGTTTGACCTGAAGTGTGGTGATAGAAAAGAGTTTTCCGAAAATGGAAATTACGGCGGCCAATAGAAGAAACAGTTTCACCTGCCCCCCAAAAGTCATTCCCGGCACAATGGCATCTATATGAAAATAAGGATTCATAGGGAAAATCCAACTGGCGACCCCACCGGCAACCACTCCCGCCAGCAGCGTAGTAATAGCCGTTTTAGGCGCATCGAACCGTTCAATGGATTCTATAACCAGCAACGACGAAGCCAATGGCGCAGCAAAAGCAGCCGCTAATCCGGCACCTGCACCGGCAGCTAATAACTGCTTCCGTTCGCCGCTAAGCACCCGCCCCCATTTGGATACCAAGTATCCCACATATGAACCTATCTGTACGGAAGGTCCTTCACGTCCCAAAGACAGTCCGGTACTTAATGCGAGTATTCCACCTACAAACTTAGCCATCAATTCCCGAAAAGGATGTTTGTAATCAACCCGTCCGTTAATGACTCCACGTGTCTGTGGAATCCCTCCACCCGTAATGAGAGGCATTTTTTTTACGAGCCAGGAAACAAATAGGAGAATTCCCCACATCAGCAGAAAAAGAGGAATATACCAATACCATTTTAAATGGGCATCAAAGAAATCGTGACGAAGATTGAAGAAAAACTGCAATAGATAATGGTAGGGCACTGCAACAAGCCCCGTCAGCAGCCCCACAAAGATACTAACAAAGTAAAGCCGCGCGTCAATCAACTTCAGTTTAAAGATTCGCCAACGGCCCTTATCCTTCAATTTATTGACAAAATCAAACATTCGGCAAGGTTTTCATTGTTTTCACGTACGACAACAACAATCAAAACCCTGCTGTGGTTTTCGGATAAATAGAAATTTAATTCTCAATTATCGCCCCATCATATTCAAACGAAGAATAGCATGCACCATGAAATAGGAACCCAGCGCATTGTAATCAGTATCACGAATAGCAGTGGCAGTAATCGTACGTATCATCGAAACGTCCTGATGAAGAATATCATATATTTTGAAACGGAGCAGTAGTTGTTTCCGTTTCAGAAAGGCTTTCGACAACTGACAATTCCACATCAGGTTTTCGCGGGCATTGCCACTATATCCATAGCCGGAACGTTGAAAACAGGTAAGGTCGCTGAACAGTTCTATCCCCCATGGGAAATAATATTGTACTTCCGTGCCAAAGCGGTAATCGTAAGTTTCGGTACGTGTCTCTTTCACATTATTATGGGAATTGTTGTACAGCAATTCTGCACGGGCACTGATTTCCATTTGCTTCGTGCGGTATGTTAATTGCAAGCGTTGGCGGGCTGTGAGATGTTTCACTGTACTTTTTACAGGAGCTTCTTTATTTATAGTGCTATACCCGTTCTGGTTTCTGTATTGCAGATATGAATATGTACGGAATCGCCAACTACGATTCTTGAAAGGAGTATTGAGAGAAAAAGAGCCCATAGCACGCCAGTTACCGTTCAGATTAAGAGGAGTGGTAGTTCGCACACCGGATTCGCTATCATAGGTCACTTGGTTGGTTATACTATTAATGGTATTCTCCGCCAAGACGGAAGCAACCATATTCCGTTGGTGTTTGGCATTATAGGAGTTGAAATTTAATGTGAAAGTATTCGTATACGAAGGCTTCAGCGAAGGATTACCGACACGGATATTCAACGGGTTGGTGCGGTCCGTCACCGGTTGAAGGTCGCGTATATTCGGCTGACGGCTTTTTCCCCGATATACAATCTGCAAACGGGTACGTTTGGAGAACTTATAACGGAAATTGACGGTAGGAGAAATATTAAAAACAGACTTTCGCAACGGTTCTTCTGCCGGAGTTGCCTTTTCCAGAAGAGAACGGCTGACAGACTTTTGAGGTTCAAAGTCAGCACCGATATTATAATTATATTTCTTACGGGAGGTACGGACCGCAAGATTAAACAGGTGATTACTATACTGATTCTCAAAACAATTGCTTGCGTCTTCGTCATAATCAGGAGCAAATTCTTCCAGTTCCTTGTTCCAGTTGTAAACAAAACGGTCGGAGTTGTTCACCCGATGCTGGTAACTGTAACGGAACTGAAGAAAATGAAACCAGGGCAAAGGTTCTACATAAACTAATTGTAACCGGTAGTTATACCCCTCCATTCTATCTTCAATCTTTTGATTCTTTACATTCTTAGCATTGTTTTTGAAGTAATGGGTAGTGGAAAGGCTGGTTCTGTCGGTGGAAGATTCATTTGTACCATAATCAACTTTCAAGGCTATATTTCTTCCCATTCGGCTAAGTTTCCGACTAAGTTGCAGCATCATGGTCAGATTATAGGATGAACTATGAGTTGTTCCTGATGATTCCCGCTCATTCAGTAGCACATCATTGCCCCACCCTTGCTGAAAACCGTTACTACTTCTATCATTGGCAGCCGTACGGTATTGAGGGCGAAAAATCAATGTTGTAACAGAATCCATTTTCCACTCCAAGAAAGCATTCGCTACCAAGTTATCGTTTCCCTGTCGATTGTGTCCGGTACTTTCGGTGATAGATTTGTCTTTACGAAGATAATTGTCTATCGTAGTACGACTGTCCTCCAGACGGTCAGTGCCCATATATTGAATGTTCGACCGAAATTTGACGCGCTTCCAGTCATGAGTGGCATTCACTCCCAAAGAACGGGAAGTAGTCAGCCCTTTTTGAGTACGAAGATTACCGGAAGAACTGGCAGACTCCCCCTGCATTTCAGAAAAACCTTGGTTGTTGGTGTTATTCAGATTCCCGATAACAGTCAATTGGGAGTTATCCCGGAAACGGTTTAAAGTATTGGCCAGTTCATAACGGTCTTTACTTCCATAACCACCCATAAAATTTTCCATCCACCCTCGTTTCATATTCTTCTTGACCGACAGGTCGAGAATCATTTCTTCTTCACCATCGTCAATACCGGTAAGACGGGCAAGATCGGACTGGCGTTCGTATGCTTTCAGCTTTTCTATCATCTCTACCGGAAGATTTTTAAGAGCTGCTTTCGGGTCGTCGGAAAAGAATTCTTTTCCGTCCACCAAAATCTTTTTCACTTCCTTTCCATGAATCAGCAGTTTGCCGTCCTCATCTATTTCTCCACCGGGAAGTTGTTTCACCAGTTCTTCCAGCATGGAGCCTTCGGGAGTACGATAAGCCGAAGCGTTAAAGACGGTAGTGTCTCCTTCGGTCACCGCCATAGGTGCTTGTCCCACAACAACGGTTTCGTTTAATGAAATACTCTCCGGACTCAAAGATATATTACCCAAAGTGGGTGTCTTATTATTTGCTGAAACAGATATAGTCCGATAAACAGAGGTATATCCGATATAAGAGATATGCAATAGAATAGACTTGCTTTTCGGAATAGTAACAGCTAACTGAAATTTACCTTGTATATCCGTAGCTCCTCCCACTAATAAGATGCTATCCGGTAAAGCCAAAAGCCGGACCGTAGCAAACGGTACCGGCTGATTGGTTTCAGTATCAACAACACGCCCGACAAAACGCTCTTTGCCGGACTGTGCATAAACAGCCAAACTTATCAGTAACAGGACATAACAACTGATCAAACGGTACTGAAAAGAATAAATACGTCTGTCTATGCTCAAGTTGTGTTGATTTAGTAAAACAGAAACTTATAATATAACCTAATCCCTATTGTTATCCTTGGCGCGGAGCACGAGGTCTTTGTCCCTGATGATGTCCCTGTCCCGGTTTCTGACCTTTTCTGCGGTCAAACTCTTTCCTGAATTTATTCATATTACTCTTTTCCTGCTGATAGATTTTCATAATTTGCTTTTGAGAAAGTATCTTGCTGAATTCATTATAATACTTCTCACGAATATCAAGCATCTTACGGCTTTGAGCAAACTGGTTTCTCAACATGGTAGCAATCTGTTCGTCAGTCATTACCGGTCGCGGAGCATCCTTTTTATCGGTAGCCGATGTTCCTTGAGCTTTTTCGGCTCTTGGTTTATGGTTCATCATGCGGCACTCGCGCAGTTCTTTCAGATATTTCTCGTAAACCGGTGTAAACTTGGCGGCTGTCGCATCATCCAGCATCAAGGTTTTAACAATCTGATTCGTCTGCATCTGCATCATCTGCTCTTGTGTGGGACGTTGTTTCTTCTCCTTATTATCTCTATTTTGAGCTGAAAGGGTCATCTGGCTTCCCAACAAGAGAGCAGCCAAAACTACATAAATAAATTTCATCTTCATAATCTTTACATTTTTAATCATTGATTGAGTTACTTAATTCAAAAATATATCGTTTTCAGAGAAGCTGACGAGCTCTTCCAACTCCTCATCCGACAATTCTTTAATCCATTTGTCTACCGGATCCGTACCATTACTTCTGTCGACAGCCAATGTGTTCGAAGAAGACGATTTGACCTCATCCATTTGACGCAAGGACGGAACGAATAAAATTCCAGCTAATACTGCCGCTATGGCAACTACCGTAGAAATAATCAGCTTCATGTGAGACTTCCGCTGTTGTTTCACCCCGGTACGTTCCATTACCTTTCGTTGCACATCCTCGAAGAATCCGTCGGGGGTAGTGTAAGGGGTCCGTTTACCAATATCGTCAAAATCAAAATCCTTTTTCATCGTTCTACCTATTTAGTATATATTCCTTTATTTTTTCTTTTGCATAGTGGTAATTCACTTTCAGCGTATCCACCTTACTATCCAGCACCCGCGCAATCTCTTCATACTCAAGTTCATCGTAATAACGTAAGTTGAATACAAGCCGTTGCTTCTCCGGCAAACTCAAAATGGCTTCTTGAAACTTCACCGCCAGTTCGTTCTCATAATCTATATAATCAGAAGCCTTCAGTTTGCTCATCAATTCTTCCTGTACATCCTCCGCTGATACGACTCCTTCCTCTTTACGACTATTCAATAAGCGTAAACTTTCATTCGTCGCAATCCGGTAAATCCAGGTTGACAATGAACTTTCTTCGCGAAATTGATCGATATGTCGGAATATCCGGATAAAGACCTCCTGAAGCACATCTTCCGCATCTTCGTGAGACACGACCAGCCTACGGATATAATTATATATCGGTACCTGAAAAGAGTTCATCAGCATCTTGAATCCCCGTTCACGATCCGAGGAACAAGCTTCACGAATTTTATTCTCGTTTATCATCAATTCTATATCTGAGCTTTATTAGTTAGAACGCAGAAGAGTGTGGAAGTTAAATACAAGAATTCGTATTTTGCTTTTATTAACAAGGAAGAGGAGAAAAAGAAGTAGAATACAAGGAAAAGAAATTGCCTCCAAGACCTTTACAGAGGCTTTAGAGGCAATTCGAATACTTTATCTATAAATTGTAAATAAGAAGTCTGTTACCAGAACTTATTGTGTTCCGCACTATATTCAAAACCGACAGCTTTCAACTGATTCACTAATTCATCCTTATTTACGTCCATATCTTCACAAAGTTCGTCAAGTGAAGAATAGCAATCACGCAACTTCATATTGATAACGCTAAACAGCATCATCGGGTCTTTGGGTAATTCCATAACATACAATCTTTTTAAACCGGACGCAAAGTTACAGCAATCTCATTGAATGGCAAAACAAATCAATCTTAAAGGAAGCAGAAATTCGGGTATATCTTTTATAATATCCATTTGAGAACAAGGAAAATTGCAAAATAATAAATAAACAGTTATCCAACCAAGTGCTTTTCTACATTTCTCATACTGATGCTTCTTAAAGGTTAATAAATTACATTTCTACTAATAAGAGTGCTCAGACAGAAAAATGACTGTCCATTCATCCACATACGCCATTCATTTAGGATTTAAAAGATGAATGAGAAGCAATGTACTAACGGGATAACATATACTCCAATGAGATTTATGAGAGTAAATGCAGAAAACAGTTCCCGACAGCCGTAGATATAATTGTTAATTATACTTGTGAATATGTATTTCATATAAAAATAGTTTCTACATTTGTGGCCGTTATGATGAAGTACATATTCTGTATATTATTAGGTATATTTCTAAGTTGGGGATTCCAGTTGATTTCCGACGAAAGGCAAGAAGCATATCGGCCAGAAACCGGTAGTACCTATATACAAACTTGTGTTAATGCTTTTCATCCCGAAACTAAAACTATGATAAAACAACTAGGGAAAGAAAAGAAACTCGTCAAAGCAAAAGAAAATACAGGAAAGCAGGACTACAATGACAGTGACGGTGTCTTAAATCCATCCTCCTTCCGTTATTTCTCTCCTTCAAAGTTACTTAGATTCAATATTCATTCCGTTACTATCCGGATATTAAGTTCTTTAAAGATTCAACTTCCTAAGAATCAATGGACAGGTTTCTCATTCTATACTAATTTTATCAAATATTCCGATAGATATCACATCTATACATTAGGTCATATACTCATTTAGCCATTTTATACCTTTTATAGGCATAGAAAATTCATATTTTCTATGCCTTATTTGTTGTTCCTATCTTTTCCTTTTAATAACAATCAAAGTATATAAAATGGATTTTTTACTCAATTTTATACTCCATATTGACCAATATATGGCCATGATTGTGCGTGATTATCATGCATGGACCTATGCTATCTTATTCATCATAATCTTCTGTGAAACCGGATTAGTAGTCACTCCTTTCCTCCCGGGTGACTCTTTACTTTTCGTTGCCGGAGCGATCTCTGCGTTACCCGATATGCCTATCAGTATACACATACTCGTTATCATATTATTTGCTGCTGCCATATTAGGTGATTCATGCAATTATATGATTGGGCATTTCTTTGGTCGAAGGCTATTCAACAATCCTAAATCCAAGATATTCAAGCAAAGTCACTTGGAGAAAACACACGAATTTTATAAGAAGTATGGTGGCAAAACCATTATCCTGGCACGCTTTATCCCCATAGTACGTACATTTGCCCCCTTCGTTGCAGGAATGGGGAAAATGAATTACTACTATTTTATGGTATATAATTTGGTTGGTGGAGCTGTCTGGGTAACTATATTCTGTTATGCAGGATATTTCTTCGGCGATCTCCCGTTTGTGCAGGAAAACCTAAAACTACTCATTGTAGCCATTATATTCATATCCATATTGCCTGCTGTAATTGAGGTCATACGCGCCAAGTTGAAATTTTAAACTGCCCAAACCATAGTCTGTATTCATTTGTTACTAATATAAATAAAGTAGAAAAAAACAATTTAAAGTTTTTACACTTATGAAAAATTCTTTTTTTAATCGGTTTACCCCAAAGGAACCGAAGTTTTTCCCGTTACTGAAACAATTATCAGAAGTACTTTCTGCCTCATCTGTTGCTTTAGTAGAAAGTCTGCAACATGACCAACCGACAGAACGCTCGGAGTACTACAAAAAGATCAAAGACCTCGAACGGGAAGGAGACAGACTGACACATCTGATTTTTGATGAATTAGGAACTACATTCATCACTCCCTTTGACCGTGAAGATATTCATGACTTAGCTTCTTGTATGGATGATGTCATCGACGGAATAAACAGTTGTGCCAAAAGGATTTCCATTTATAATCCTCGTCCTATTTCTGAAAGCGGAAAAGAACTGAGCCGTTTGATCCAAGAAGAAGCTATATATATTTGTAAAGCTATGGATGAACTCGAAACATTCCGCAAAAAGCCGACACTCCTCCGAGAATATTGCTCCAAACTGCATGAAATCGAAAACCAAGCGGATGATGTATATGAGTTCTTCATCACCAAACTCTTTGAAGAAGAAAAAGATTGTATCGAACTTATCAAGATTAAAGAAATCATGCACGAACTGGAAAAGACAACCGATGCTGCAGAGCATGTAGGTAAAATTCTGAAAAGCCTGATTGTAAAGTACGCATAAAAGAAGCCTGAACACATGGAATTATTAGTGACTATCATTATCCTAGCTCTGATATTCGACTATATCAACGGCTTTCACGATGCTGCAAACTCCATTGCCACTATCGTATCTACGAGAGTTCTTACCCCCTTCCAAGCTGTATTATGGGCTGCCTTCTTTAATTTCGTTGCTTTCTTTATCGCTAAATATATAATAGGCGGATTCGGAATTGCCAACACTGTATCCAAAACCGTAGTAGAGCAATATATTACTTTACCGATTATATTAGCAGGAGTTATTGCCGCTATCACTTGGAATCTGATTACTTGGTGGAAAGGTATCCCCTCCTCTTCTTCTCATACCCTTATCGGAGGATTTGCAGGAGCAGCTATCATGGCAAACGGATTTGAAGCTATTCAACTTAATATCATCCTAAAAATTGCAGCATTTATTTTTTTGGCTCCTTTTATTGGCATGGTCATTGCATTCGGATTCACTTTGTTCGTACTTTATATCTGCCGGCGAGCTCATCCTCATACCGCAGAGCAATGGTTCAAGAGATTACAACTTGTATCCTCCGCCCTTTTCAGTGTCGGACATGGTCTGAATGACTCTCAGAAAGTAATGGGTATCATAGCTGCCGCCATGATAGCCGCACATTCCATGGGATTGGGGATGGGCATAAATAGTATCAATGATCTGCCCGACTGGGTTGCCTTCTCCTGTTTTACGGCCATTTCACTCGGAACCATGTCCGGAGGTTGGAAGATAGTAAAAACAATGGGAACCAGAATCACCAAAGTAACTCCACTGGAAGGAGTGATTGCCGAAACAGCAGGTGCTTTCACTCTCTACATCACGGAAATGTTGAAAATTCCTGTAAGTACGACACATACTATCACAGGAGCAATCATCGGAGTAGGCGCAACAAAACGCCTTTCTGCTGTTCGTTGGGGAGTTACCAAAAGCCTGATGACGGCTTGGATTCTTACAATTCCGGTCAGCGGACTTTTAGCAGCCGGTGTTTATTTTATTGTTTCTTTATTTATATAATAAAACATATTCCAGCCATATAAAATAGCGTTTAGAAACACTTGATTCCCAAACGCTGTTTTATATCTATTTTTAGTCCTAAATATTTATATAAATCGCTTTAAGAAAAAACATCTATTCTTCTAACCTTCCTAATCAGTAAGTACATCATAACAAGCATATATTCTCAAATAGAAAAAGAACTGAAAGTCAATGACCTTCAGCTCTTTTTCTATATATTAAGCGTTTAGCAAATTCTTATTTGACTTCCTCAAAATCAACAATATCTCTGTATGAGCAACTTGCGTGAACGTGTTGCAATTATATCGCAAATCCGAAAATAAGCATCCATAAGCAACCACAGCTCTTGACTGCAAAATTACGATTTTTATTCGCAAACAACGAGGTGTAAACGCATAAAAATCAAAAGTCTGTGTCAATTTTAACAGAATCTCCACTTTTATCCTTACCTTTGTACATGATATTGGGGAATTGTACCCTAACAATTATAAGGAAACGATGCAAATTCAAAACAATACATTGATAGCGGAATGCTCGGCTTACGATTTCAAGGAAATGTTGGAACGTAAGAAAGTGAAGTCATGGCTTAAATCGGTATCGGCTTTTGCCAATACGGATGGTGGCAGTTTGTTCTATGGAGTGAACGATGACGGAGTGATTGTTGGTTTGGAAAATCCACAAGCCGATGCCGATTTTATCAGTGAAATGATAAAGGCAAGACTTGATCCTGTGCCGGAAGTTCAACTTATCCCGATAGAGCATGAAGGACATATGCTGCTCGAAGTGAAGGTAAAGGCAGGAACGCTTACACCTTATTATTATTATCAGGATGGGACACGTACCGCGTATGTACGGGTTGGCAATGAAAGCGTAGAGTGTAATTCGCAGCAACTTCTTTCGTTAGTATTAAAAGGTACGCACATGACATGGGATTCACTGCCTACCCAAGTGGATGCCAGCAAGCACTCTTTCATTATCCTTGCCAATACTTTCCGCGAACAGACCCATCAGGAATGGAATGACAAGTATCTGGAATCATTCGGTCTGGTTACTCCTGACGGTAAATTGACCAATGCCGGATTATTGTTCGTGGATAACTGCACCGTATTCCAATCACGTATTTTCTGCACCCGTTGGACTGGACTCTATAAGGATGATGCCATCAGTTCCGTAGAACACCGGGCTAACCTAGTATTGCTATTGAAATACGGCATGGACTTCATCAAGAACTACACCATGAGCGGATGGGTGAAGATGCCGAACTATCGTCTGAATCTCCCTGACTATTCCGACCGTGCCATCTTTGAAGGGTTGGTAAATCATCTTATCCATAGAGATTATACGGTAATGGGCGGTGAAGTGCATATTGACATTTACGATGACCGTGTAGAATTGGTATCACCCGGTGCTATGCTTGACGGAACACAGATTCAAGACCGTGACATATTTAAAGTGCCTTCCATGCGCCGCAATCCCGTCATTGCGGATGTGTTCACACAGTTGGACTATATGGAGAAACGTGGTTCCGGCTTACGGAAAATGCGGGAACTTACAGAGAAACTGCCTAATTTCTTGCAAGGGAAAGAACCACAATATCAAACGGAAGCGACTTCTTTCTACACCACGTTCTATAATCTGAATTGGAGTGAGAACGGCAGAATACCTGTCGAGGAAGTGGCCAACAGGGTAAATAGTACCCTCGAAAAGTACCCTGTAAACGAAAAATGTTCGGGAGAAAAGTACCCTGTAAACAAAAATAGTACCCTCGAAAAGTACCCTGTAAAACGAAATGCCAACAAACCTGTTGGTAGAACGGCTCAACGTATTATAGATATGGTCATATCTAACCCGATGATAACTCGTGAAAAAATGGCAAATGAATTGGGTATCTCTTTGGATGGTGTCAAGAAACAGATAAAGAACCTTCGAGATAGAGGCATTCTCATCCATGAAGGTTCTGACAAGGCTGGTTATTGGCGTATAATTGTTAAACCATAAGCCGAGCAATAAACCTATGGGAACATCTTTCATTCCACTTTGTGCAATAATTGCCGTCTTGATTATCGCCTTTTTGTTTGCTTCCTTACCGCAGATAAACCATAAAACGCGATACAGAGTACTTTATGCAATAGCCATCATCATGCTATTTGCCGTTATTCCTATCAGTGAGTATATGTCTGAGAATACCAAAAATCCAAACAGCAATTATCTGCTTGTACTAATATTCGATATTGCAGTAGGTTATTTCTGTATGTACATTGCCGCATTGCTGAAATTCAATGTACTTAAACGAAAGAATCAAGCATTGGAAAATGCCTTGACCGAAAAGCAACAAGAAAATGTAGCAATTCTATTGGAACATCAGAATGAAAAGCAACAAGTACTTCAGCAAAGAGAACTTGAATGGTTAGCAGATAAAATCAAAATGTTCACAGAGGAAGAGCAGAAAGCTATTCTTGCCAGTGCTTGCGCATTTGCAGAACACGGCTTGATAATCCCTCCCTCAATAACTATTCAGCAAACAAATACATGTAGTCAGCAAGATCTTATGTATTTTGTTTGTTCTGCTTTTTTCAACATGAGCAAGAAGCGTAGTGATATTGTAAGTTTCTTATCTCAGGTCTTTCCGCTTTACTTTCCTGCAGGAGAAAGTGTATTGGCTAAAAAGATGCCGGGATGGGAAAGAGTAAAAGAAAGGAGAGAGAGAGAGAGAGAGAAAGAAAAAGAAATAAAATAACGATTATGGAAAAAGAAATAATCATATCAACAATACTTGACGTTTGCAAAGACATGGGTCTAAACTATATAACCAAAGTAAAGTCTTCCACATGGAATGCAGATGTTGTTGTTGAACATAATACATACAAAGTGGCTTTCAACGTGTGCAAATGTCCTCGCAATGTAGAAGCTACATACAAAGCTATGCGTAAAGAGCGCGTTTGCGGATGTTGGCTACTACTGCCAGCCGCAAACGCGTCTTATCAGGAACAGAGCCTGCCATGTTTTAATCTCATATCCCAAACAGATAAGGAGTTTGTTTGTCTCAATTCTGTCATGAATGATAATTCTAATAATCAAATAGAATTACCAATGTTCCTTCATTCTCTTATTGATGGTAAGATAAGATTTGCAAAACAAGCGGAAATCAACAAAGTTGAATTGTGCTTCTATAAAAATGAATGTTGGAAGTGCCATAGAGAAAATGATGTATATTTCGTCAATTGTCTCTTTTCACGAGAAGGTGTAATGATTGGTGGGCAGCATTTAATGATGAATGAAGACATTACATTCAATCCATCTATTATCAAAGGACTTAAGAATTTTATACATGAGCATCCGTCTGAAACATTCATTATGGGCGAAATAAAACCAAGATATAGTAAAACGATAGGAGAAGCATATCCTTCGTTTGGTTGTGCCCAATGTGACAGTATCTTCGGAAACTTTTATCTTCAAGAGAATATGATGGAACTCATGCACTGTACGGATAATTTGCGTAAAGTTATTATCACCCTTGATGAACCAATAAAAGTACCTGCTCATTGTTGGTACAAAGTAAATAATTGAAATACAGGAATACATTCAAGAACAGTTTCAAAATAAATAAATCAGAATGAATATAATAGATATATATGACAAATTGAAGAATAGTTATAAAAACTATATCGGGAGTTTTGTATCCATAAAAGACGAGCGAATAAAGCAGCGGGTCAGTGAGGCAATTCAGAATGAGAAGCTGTGGCCTAAGGCTTTAGTCCAGTTCAATCCGAATTTTGCCCAAGGTCTTGGGGTTTCACAATTGATTAAAAAAGGACTTCCTATTCACAAAGATTTGGAACAATTTTTCAAGACTCCTTTTTACAAACACCAACAAGAGGCAATAGAATTAGGATGCCAAGACAGAGAATTTATAGTAACCTCAGGTACAGGTTCTGGCAAATCCCGTACCTTCATGGCTACTATCTTCAATTATGTTTTACTGCATCGGGAAGACTGCAATAATAAGACTATTGCCATCATTGTATATCCGATGAATGCCTTGATTAACTCGCAAGCAGAAGAGTTGGATCACTATCGGCAACAATACGAGGAAACGATGGGTGAAAAGTGTCCGTTTACATTCGGTAAATATACAGGGCAAGAGGATTCGCAAGCTCGTGAGCGAATGCAACAAACACCACCTAACATCATATTGACCAACTACATGATGTTAGAGTTATTGATGACTCGTGCCGGTGATGAAAAACGTCTTAGAGATTGTTTCCTCGAAAATCTGCATTATCTAGTATTTGATGAATTGCACACTTATCGTGGTATGCAGGGTAGCGATGTTTCGTTTTTAATTCGTCGTATCAAGGCGCAAGCGAAAGAGAATGTATTGTGCTTTGGTACGTCCGCAACAATGGTGGCAGACGACAAGTTGACTTATAAAGAACAACGCCAAAAGGTAGCAGATGTTGCGTCCTGTATTTTCGGTAGCAGATATGATGCAAGTCAAATTATAGATGAGACGTTGAAAGTCGGTCTGACAAATTCGAATTACTCTAAATCTGATTTGCTGACAGCAATTACTTCGCCTATACCTACAGAACTGAATGCAACGATGATTCAGAAATTTCCTACAGCAAACTGGATTGAACAGAGCATTGCATTACATTATGATGAACAAGAACAAAAATATTTTCGTGGACAGCCTTGTTCTATTGAGGATATTGCCGAAAAACTATTTAATTACATAGATAAGTCTATTACGCAAGAGAAATGCTTTCAACATATTATAGGTGTATTGAATTGGTGTAATGAAGTAAATGTCTGTCAAGGTACAAACCTGTTACCATACAAAATTCACCAGTTTATTCCTCAAACTGGCAATGTCTATGCGACTTTGGGTAATCCGATGGATAGGTATATTACTGTCGATGAAAAATTGTATTGCGAAGAGTTATCAGATGAAAGTAACAAAGTAAAGTATTATCCAATCATGTTTAGCCGACTCAGCGGACACGAGTTGTATTCTGTCAAAGTCGTAGGTAGTACCTTCTTGCCTCGCAACTTTGATGAACGTAATGAATCTGACGAGGAAGAGCAAGAACAGTCTGTAAACAATGGATATATTATTGTACCTCATGAGAATGAAAGCATAGAAGATTTCCTGCTTGACCCCAATTCTGACGATATACCGGAAGATTGGTACAAGTTGGACAGACTGGGGAATCGTAAATTCAAAAAAACGTATTCAGACCGATTCCCGAAAAGGATATACTTTAATGTATTGGGACAATTGTCTGAAACAGCTGATATACTTGATAATCCAATCGAAGGCATTTACATTTCCTGCCCATTAAAATATGATCCGACTGCTAAAGCCGTATATTCCGGTTCCAGCAAAGAATGGTCTAAATTGTCAAAGATTGGCAGTGAAGGTCGAAGTACAGCTACCACTGTACTCTCTTATGAGAATATCACTAAAATGAAAGATGCCGGAGTAGTTTCTGTTGACCGAAAGCTCATGACTTTCGTGGATGCTCGTCAGGATGCAGCACTTCAAGCTGGTCATTTTAATGATTTTATTCGTATTGGTAAAATCCGTTCTGCTATTTGGAATGCAGTAAAAGACTCCGACGAACCTATTGGCAGTGATAAAATTGCTCGATTGGTATTCAGACATCTTAATCTATCTCATGAGGACTATTTCCGTTACCCAAATTGGAGCGGTGGTCGTGCTAAGAAGGTGGAAGGTGTCATGGAGAAATATTTGGGCACTATCATCTATGATGATTTAGCCGGAAATTGGCAGGTCAATATGCCCAATCTGGAAGATTGTGCATTATTGAAAATCAATTATGAATTTCTTCATGATGAAATTACTGGTGAGAATGGTTGCGAACGTTTGTATGATATACCAGAATTGGATGGATTATCAGATGAAAGTAAGGAGCGTTTCATTGTTCAGATTTTGGACTATATGCGTCATAAGTTGTGCATTAATTCTGATGAGAGAACAGAAGAAGCAGCAAAGGATCTTGAAAAACAAGTTCGCGAAAATCTTAAAAGCCCGTGGACTTTGGATGATAACGACAGAATCACTTCCGCCCATGCCTTATGCTTTGTAAAGCCACAAAACAGACGAAAAGCATATGGCAAGGAAATAGCCGGCTATCGCTCTAAATTGGCATTCTTCATTCGTGACTTCCTCAGTGCTAACGGTGGTACCGCAACAATCGGTTCTGCTGAAGAGTATGTTTCTTATATGCAGTCGTTGTTCACAGCATTGGGCAATTACATAGATGAAAACGATGGAGCATATCAACTGTACTATTCCAGTATTTTATGGGAAAAAGGTGACGAAAAGAATGTTCGAACTGACCTTACCAGGATTAGAACAATTGGTGACGAAATCGTATATACACCGAATAAGTATTTCCAGGAATTTTACAAGAACATTCCTTTGGCAAACGTAAATTTGGAAGCCAAAGACCATACAGGACAAGTAACTAAATCCGAGCGTGAAGAACGTGAGCAACAGTTCCGTAACGGTGATTTTCCTGTGCTTTATTGCTCTCCTACAATGGAATTGGGTATTGATATTAAAGACTTGTCTATCGTGGGTATGCGAAATGTGCCGCCTACACCTGCGAATTATACCCAGCGTGCCGGACGTGCCGGGCGTAGTGGTCAGGCTGCATTGATATACACATACTGCCGTCCACGCAACTCCCACGAGAATTACTATCTTCGCCATCCCGAGAAAATGGTCAGCGGTGAAGTAAAGGCTCCACGCATGGAGTTGGTGAACGAAGAACTATTTTCCACCCACTTCCATTCTACGATACTTTCAATATGCCCCATTCCTCAGTTATCTAATGGTATTGCCGACCTTGTGAATTATAGTAATGCCAATGCGATTACCTTAAAACCGGAAGTTGTACATCATCTTCAGCTATCTGATGAGCGAAAGGCTGAGATAAAACATATATTCAAGCAAGTGATAACCGACCATTATCTGTCAAACAGAATTATAGATGAAATGCCATATTGGTTTACAGATAATTGGATGGATAATATCCTCAATAACTATCTTTCCGATTTTGACAAGGCTTTAAATCGCTGGCGGAGCTTATACAAGTTGGCTCAGCAACAAATTGAAGAGGCGCAGGCTATCATCCGAAACAATGTGTATGGAGAAAACTCTAACGAGAAGAAGGAGGCTTTGTTAAAAGAAAAGCGAGGCACAGAACTTCGAGACATGTTGCTTGGGCAGAATCAAGGAAAAAATGCTGAAGAAAACGAATTCTATCCATATCGTTATTTTGCCAGTGAAGGCTTCTTGCCCGGTTACAACTTTACAAAGTTACCTCAACGCATCCTTCTACAATATAAAAACAGTGATAAGGTTGAATATCTTAGCCGTGCTAAATCTTTGGCATTATCTGAGTTTGGTCCGCAGAATATCATATATAATAATGGTAGTAAATTCCGCATCTCACGAATGATGCTTACTGGGGACCCAACTCCCAATAAATTTTTCTATAACCCTAAAACAGGGGTTATCTATAAGAATCAGGAAAATGTAGCCCATCATACTGATATTATCACAGGTGAAAGTCTTGATGGCGTCTCCAAATTGATACCTGGTTACTGTATTCAATCGCAGGATATGATAGCCCAGGAGACTGAGAAAATCACTTGTCAGGAAGAAGAACGTAGTCGGAAATTCTATCAACTAAAGACCTATTTTTCTTCTGATGACACACGTGCAATGAGTACGTGCGAACTAAAAACAAAAAATGGCATACACCTCGCAAATATACGATACATACCTTCATGCCGACTGACTTACATTCTGGAATCCAAGAATGACAATAATGCTAATGGCTTCGCTTTCGATACAAAGACCGGTGATTGGGTCAGTTCTGAACGTATGGCAATCTATGCACAAAGGCAACAGGAACACCCAGAAGAGCCTAATTACATCAAGTATGTCAAATTATTTACAGAAACAACGGCTAATGCTATTTATATTCAGCCACTTGAAGCTCTTTCTTTAAGAGATAAGGGGGCTGTGCGCACATTCCTCTATGCCTTTAAGCAAGCCATTGAAGATGTGTTCCAAATCGAGGGTAGTGAAATTGGCGCGGATGTGATGGGTGAAGAAAAAATTCCTAATGTACTCATTTATGAAAATGCGGAAGGTTCTTTAGGCGTTTTAAGTCGCCTTGTTGCTGAACCTGCCTCCTATCGTGCTGTTGTGAAACGGGCTTATGAGATTTGCTACAAAAAAAATTCACAGCTTTCTGATGAAGAACGTGAAAAACTAATACCAGCAGATTATACAAATCTGCTCAACTATTACAATCAGCCGTATCATCAACTTATTGATGTACGTAAGATTTATGATACGCTTTGCATCATGATGAATGCGGATATAGAAATGCGTTCTGCTGGTCAGCATCAAAACTACGACAATCAATATAAGGCTCTTGAAGAAGCTCGCGATCACAATAGCAGTACGGAATACAAGTTTCTGAAATACCTTTACGAACATAAACTGCGTTTGCCGGATAAGGCACAACCCATGTTCCCCGAGCAGTACTATGTACAGCCTGATTTCATGTATGGTGACAGAATCGTTGTCTTCTGTGATGGCACTCCACACGATTTGCCGGAAGTACAGGAAGATGACCGGAACAAGCGTGAAGTGCTTGAAGATGCCGGTTATGTAGTAATAGCATGGCACTATGCAACACCTCTGGCAGAATTTGTGGCTGCACATTCAGATATATTCACCCCAGTAAGTTAATTGAAATGGAATATAAGACTGGAACACTCGTTGAATTTCGCTCACGTCCCTGGGTGGTTCAACAATCATCAGATAAAGACTTGCTTGTCATCAAACCTCTTGGAGGAACTGATGCTGAGACTGTCGGACTATACAAGCCCTTGTATGGCGACAAACTTGACACGACTGTTAGCTCGTACAATTTTCGTAAACCTTCAGCAGAAGATGTAGGTACAAACAGCTATCCAAAAGCAGCACGCATTCTTTATAATGCGTGTAGGCTGTCGTTTCGTGATATTGCAGGGCCTTTTCAATGCTTGGGCAGACTCTCTTTTGAGCCACGTCCCTACCAAATGGTGCCGTTGATTCTTGCGCTAAAACACAGACAGATACGCTTGCTTATTTCTGATGACGTAGGTATTGGTAAGACATTGGAATCATTGCTTATAGCCAAAGAACTTATTGACCGCAGAGAGATTCAGCGTTTTGCTGTCATCTGTCTACCACACCTTTGCGAACAATGGCAAAATGAAATACGTGATAAATTTGGACTGGAAGCAGAAATCATTCGTTCTAGTACAATTAGTCGTTTGGAAAAGAATATGCGTGCCAATCAGAATGTGTTCCGTGATATTCTTTTTCAAATCATCTCTATTGACTATATCAAGTCTTCTGACCGCAAACCGATGTTTTTACAGCATTGCCCTGAATTTATAATTGTGGATGAAGCACATACGTGCGCCAAGCCCAAGGGAGCAAATAAAGGTCAACAATTACGTCATTCTTTGCTCTCGGACTTGGCAAAAACTGAACGCCACATTGTTCTCCTGACTGCTACACCCCATAGCGGAAACAGTGAAGAGTTTCAATCCGTCATAGGTTTGCTTAAACCTGAGTTCGCTCATTATACTTTAGAAGACGCAAGGCAACGTGAAGAACTATCTCATTACTTCATCCAACGACGGCGTGCAGATGTAAAACCCTACGTTGGTGATGATGTAATCTTTCCTACTCGTGTGCAGTTTGATGCCAAGTACGAATTGGGCGAACAGTATCATGCTCTTCTTATGGATATAATTGACTATGTTCGTGAAGGAGTAAAGATTGCCCGCTCTTTGGGTAAGGTGAAGCAACGCTATATTTATTGGGATTTGCTGGCACTCATCCGGGGTGTCATGTCCAGTCCCGAAGCCGGCATCAGTATGTTGCAAAACAAGATATCCAAGCGTTCCAATGATTCTGACGATGTAGCAAACGATGAAAAGAAGATATATAAGTTCAACGATGCGCTGAAAGATGGACTTCTCGGTGACGATATACTTCCGGAATCATATGAGGAATCTTCTATCGGTGAAAAGAATAAGTTACGTTCTTTCATTACAAGGCTTCGTGAAATCAAAGAGAAGAAGCAAGATAACAAGGTGTTAGAGTTAGCTAAAAATGTGGAGTTTGCACTCAATTCCAGCTACAGTCCCATTGTGTTTTGCCAATACATCCAGACAGCCGAGTATTGTAAAGACTACATTGCCAAATATCTGGCTTTAAACAAGAAATACAAGGATGTAGCCGTAGAGGTTATTACTAGTCGTCTCACAGATGAAGACCGAAAGATGAAGATTGATGAATTATCAAAAACGCCCCGTCATGTCCTTGTATGTACCGATTGTCTTTCAGAAGGAGTCAATCTGCAAACAGGCTTCAACTGTATCATCCATTATGACCTACCGTGGAATCCCAACCGTATGGAGCAGCGTAACGGTCGTATTGACCGTTTTGGTCAAACGGAAAAAGAAGTGGCTATTTTTACTTTATTTGATGAAGAAACCAATCCTGTGGATAAAATCATCATGAAAGTACTTTATCGTAAACAGGATCAGATCCGTAAATCTCTGGGTATCTATATTCCGATTGCCGACAATGATTCGTCGCTGATGGAAAGCATCATGGAGGAGATTATCGTCCTCGATACAAAAAAACACCTCATTCATCAGCCTACACTGTTTGATTTGGATGAGTTCAAGGAGACCACCGAGGAACATGACAAGCGTATCCAGCGTGCAGTAGAAATAGAGAAAAAATCACATACCTACTTTGCACATAACACAAAAGCAATGAATCCGACTCGTTTGGTGGAAAGTTTGAACGAAGCAAAGAAAGTAATCGGTGACATCTATGATACACGAGACTTTGTAGTCGATGAGCTTCGCCACGCCGGAGTGAATGTAAAGACAGATAATATGCCGCTTTGTTATTCGTTTCAACTTATCGAACTTGAAGAGAATCTAAAGCCATATTTCTTACAAGCATCCGATAAAAAAGGAGTAATACGTATATCTTTTGCTTCACCAACCCCTAAGAACTATATGTATATTGGGCGCAACCATATCTTTGTGGAAGACCTTTCGCGAGCAGTGATCAATGATACGATTAATGGCGGCGATTTGGGAGCGTGTCGTGCTATGGTGATTCAAACCGATAAAGTACAAACCATTACCACGGTATTGTTGATGCGTGTTCGCTCCGTAATCAGCGAAATAAAGCATAGTGATCACCAACTTGTAGGCGAAGAAATGATATTTTTGGGATATAAGGGAAAGGTGGAGAATCATGATTTCCTGTCAGAAGAAGAATGTCGTAATCTTTTCTTGGAATCACAAGCATCCGGTGATGTGGATTTTGTGGCTCAACGCAACATTTTCAAACGTCGTTTGGAGTGGGTAGATAATGAGACAACATTGCGTCTGCATACCGATGGTATAGCCACCGAACGGGCCAACAATCTCGTGCGTTCGTTTGCACAATATCGTACCTACCTGTCAGAGACAGAATATCAGGTGGTGAGTCCGGTTTTGCCGATGGATGTGATTGCAGCATTTGTTTACATGCCCAAGGTTCCTCAATTATAAAAGGTATTCACTATGGATTATACATCAATACATATATATGGTCATCTTCTTTCTGATGACATCTTGCACGAAATAGAAACAGATTCATCCATGCAAGGAAATCGTGAGCAGGACTTCAACCTTGATGTTTCGCTCACTGCTAAAATTGACAATGCATGGAGTAGCCTGCGCAATGATTGGAAGCTATTCGCTGAGCGCAACACGCTACGCGACCCATACGGTACGAAATCTGTACGCCGCCTGATGGAGCGTTTCTTTTCTAGTCTGGACTACCAACTGGATTATCAGCCGACTCAATTAGAGGTAAGCGAGCGTAAGTTTGATATTCCCTATATCTGTCCCGAACTTGGACAGATGCCTGTCATCATTGTAGGTGATAAAACTGGTGATGTCGAACTGGACACATTGGATAAATGTACGCTTGATCAACGTGTAAAAGGCGAGCGCCGACAAAAATCTCCTCATGCCACCATGCTCGACTATCTCAACAGTACCGAGCATATCTATGGTATCGTGGCCAATGGGCAGGTGCTTCGACTGATTCGCAACACAGGACAGTTGGTAAAACTGACCTATATCGAATTTGACATGCGTCGCATGGTCGAGGAAGATCATTATGCCGAGTTCTGTCTGCTGTTCCGTTTGATGCACACATCTCGTTTCAGCCATGGTGGAGATGATGCGTGCATCATGGAACAATGGTTCAATCGCTCCATTGAAAGTGGCAACCGCATTCGTACCGGATTGAGCGATGCTGTTCAGAAAACGATGGAAAAGCTGGGGCGTGCCGTTGTTTGTGGCGAAGGTGAAGGTAATGAAACCTTTCGTTTGGCTGTTATAAATGGTGAAGCCAATGCTCAAACGCTCAACAAGGAACTAATACACTTCATCTATCGCATCCTGTTCCTCTTTATCATTGAGGACAGGAATTTGGTGTATCATATTGGTGAGCCGGATAAGGATGCTGATTATGACCGAAAGGTTCGTTGCCAAGACATTTACAAAAGGTTCTATGCTGTATCTCGTTTGCGTGGATTATCCGAATTGCCCCATTTGCGCAATGAGAGATACCATGACTTATGGGAAGGTCTGATGGACTCATTTCGTTTGTTTGAGGATGAAGCCTTTGGAGCGCCTCTCTGCATCAAACCACTTGGTGGGATATTATTCCACAAAGATACTTTGCGCTATTTACGCCGATGTCAGATTTCTAATAGGCAGCTACTTGAAGCTTTCTTTAGTCTGAACGAGTTTAAGGACGAAAAGCAAAATCGAGTAAAGATTAACTATTCTTCTCTTGATGTAGAGGAGTTCGGCTCAGTATATGAAGGTATCCTCGAAATGCGTGCCGTCATAACGCAAGGTACTTCTCTTACAAATTGGGACTTTACATTTGGTGCTGGTTTGGATAGAAAGTCATCCAGTTCCTATTATACTCGCCCCGACCTTGTACAGAATCTGATTCGTACCACATTGGAGCCGGTTATTAAAAAGCGCATTGCCCAATGCCAAACCACTGAAGAGAAAGTACGCTCTCTGCTCTCTATGAAAGTTTGCGATGCCGCCAGCGGTTCCGGTCATATTGTATTAGCTATGGCTCGTACACTGGCATGGTATATTTGTACCTTGCGTACAGGTGAGGACAATCCGGCTTCGCAGGACTACCGTGAAGCACTCCGTGAGGTCATTCAAAAGTGTATCTATGCCGTCGATTACAACCCTGATGCAGTGGAATTATGTAAAGTCGTACTTTGGATTGAAGGTTATTGTGCAGGTAAGCCGCTTTCATTCCTCGACCATCATGTACGTTGCGGAAACTCTGTGATAGGTGTTACCAATCTCGACACATTGCTCAATGGTGTACCTAAAGAGGCTTTCTCTGCCGAGAATAAAGAAGCAAAGAAAAAGATTATAGACTTGAATAAGGAAGCTCTTAAAGATGTGGCTTTGGTTCAAGACGGCAAGTCGGTAGGATATGCGATGACATTGTTTAGCGGAGACATTGCCATACAGAGCATTGACAGCGAGCAAGTAGGACTTGCCGGAAAAGTAAAAGAAATTAGTGCCCTGCCAGAAGAATCGCTTTTGCAAGAACTTACTAAACAGTCTAAGTGGGAAGAACTGATGCAATCGCCACGTGTAGAATGTTTGCGGCGTGCTTGCGACATTTACACTTATAGTTTCTTCAAACAATTCAAAGATGAAGATTTTATTTCTCAATTTGACGAAGAGACAAATATATTCACATCGCTTGACATTCCCTATACCCGTACCGTTTATAATGCGTTGCAAGAGATAAAGTATCTTGATTACACAGCCGAAGAAATGGAAGGTCTGCAAGTGCTTTCCGATTCGTTCAAGCATGAAGTGAACGAAGTGGCACGTGCCAACCGCTTCTTCCACTGGTGCGTAGAGTTTCCCGAAGTCTTTGCTGATGGTGGATTTGATGTAATGTGCGGCAATCCGCCTTGGGATAAAATCAAGGTGGAAGACAAAAAGTGGTTTGAAAGTCATGGGCGTTTCGACATAGTCAATGCAGGAACAGCAGCTCAACGCAAAAAAGCAATTGCCAACCTTCCGATAATTGACCCAATATTATATAAGGAATATACCGATGCTTTGGCTTTTGCCGAGGCAGAGAGCCACTTCGTCCGATTTTCCAGCCGATTTCCGCTTACTGCCACTGGTGATATTGACCTTTATCCAATGTTTGCGGAACTTTGTTTGTCTTTCTCCAGAGAGGCATGGGGGCTTGTTCTGCCAACTGGTATAGCTGTGAACGACAGCAATAAAGCATTTTTCTCAAAACTCATAGATGAGAACAGGCTTGTATCTCTCTATGATTTTGAGAATAAAGAAGCATTGTTTGATATACATCGTATGTTCAAATTTTGCCTTCTTACCGCAGGTAAGACACAGACAAAATCGCGTTCTGTTAGTGGAGGATTTTATCTTACACGCCTTGACCATCTGCTTGACCCAAATCGCATATACACGTTGCAATCTTCCGACTTTGCACGACTGAATCCGAACACCAAGACGTGTCCCGTATTCCGTACCAGTCGTGATGCTGAATTAACAGCAAAAATCTATCGTCATTCGCAGATATTACTTAACGAAACTACAGGTGAGAATCCTTGGCAAGTGAAGTTTGGAAGTATGATTCACATGTCTAATGACTCCCAACTGTTCCGCACATATGCCCAACTGATAGATGCTGGTGCCACCTATGAAGCCCCCAACTTCGAATTGGATGGCGAAATATACGTGCCACTCTATGAGGGAAAGATGATTTGGCACTACAATCATCACTACGGAACATGGCCCATAGAGGGTGAACGGCCCAACACCATTGAAACACCTTCACTTGAAGAATTATTGAACCCGACGTCTTCTATCATTCCATGGTATTGGATTCCACTTTCTGCTGTAGAAGACAGATTGATAAAGACTGATAAAGATGGAAATGTACTCTGGCAATGGAAACATAAGTGGATAATAGGGTTCAGAGATATTACTAACGCAACAAACGAAAGAACTTTCGTTTGTTCACCTATTCCCGACGCCTTCGGCGTCGGGCATAGTGCCACGCTCCTCTACGCGGAGCGTGGCACTATGCCCGGGGCGTTGCTTTTAGGAATGATGTCGTCATTAGTATTTGACTATACAACAAGGCAAAAAATCGGAGGAAGTCATGCCAGTATCGGTTTTGTCAAACAATTCCCGATACTTATCCCTGCACAAATACAAACATCAGGTTATGAACGTGAAATAGTAGAGAGGGTTGCCCGTCTCTGCTGGTTCAATCACGATCTCGATGGCTGGATGGAAGAACTGCGTGAAGAATGTCCGGAAGAATATGACCTGCCGGATGAGCCTATAATATGGAATGAAGAACAGCGTACCGTATGGCAGGCAGAGCTAGATGCCATATTCGCCCACCTTTACGGACTGAGAACAGAAGACCTTCGCTACATTCTCGACCCGGAGGATGTATGTGGAAAGGGCTGCATCAACGAAACATTTCGTGTACTAAAAGAGCGTGAAATCCGTGAATTAGGTGAATACCGCACCAAGCGTCTTGTGCTGGAAGCTTGGAACAAATTTGGATTTGATAACTGATAGAAGATTTATGCTGAGTAAAAAAGACATAGAAGAATTAGCTACAGGTGCAGTAAAACGTTATTTCAACACTTGTAACTTAATCTCGCCCCAAATTCAGGAGAATGATAAAACTCCTGATTGGGACGGAGAACTCAATCTATACGAAAGTAAAAAAGATATTAGGAAAAATTATATTGGAAGTCTTCGAATTCAGGTAAAAGGAAAAGAAGTTTCTAAATTCAAGAACAAAGAGACCTTCCCCATCGAGACCATATTTCTTAAAAATGCAAAAAACGAAGGATTCGTGTTCTTTGTTGTAGAAGTTATGTCCAATGGGGATAACAAGATATTCTACAAGAAGATGGCTCCTATTGAAATACGAGGACTACTTGCTTCCATAAATAAACAGCAAAAGACCAAGAATATGCCATTTGAAGCACTAAGCAGGGATAAATCCTGGATTGAGGTCGAATTGAAAGCTTTTTTGTCAGATTGTATCAAACAGAAAAGTTTCGCTTCAAAAACTCCATTTAGTATTGAAGATATTAAAAATGTCCATGATTACCAATGGGAATTTTCATTTCAAGGGAAGAAAGATAATCTATTGAAAGACTTTCTTGGAGGATTTAAATCCTTCCTGTATCTAAAAACAAAAGAGGGAGTCGAAATACCTATAGGAAATGGCTTAATGAATATAGTTTTGCCAGAACTGACTATCAATAAAGAAGAGAATGTTTATATTGGTAAAGATATTGTTGCCACAAATTATATTCTAACCTATACCAAGGAGAGCGTATCTTATAGATTGGAAAGCTTATTTCTTCTTAAATCCGAACAAAGGGCACCATCTACTAAACGTATAAGCACATTAGAAATATTGGCTAATACTACAGATGAGCAAATAAAAGCCTATGAAGTTTATAAGCAGCTCATAGAATATGGAAGTATGAAGTTTGGAGATACAGAAATAACAATAAATGCATCTAATAAAAAAGTTCTTTTATCAACGATAAATAAGCAGTTATCAAATCTAAATATTCACAAGGCTGTTCTTGATATTTTAAATATAAAGACCCCAATAAATTATAAGACGTTTACGGGAAAAGACAATTTTTCTATGCGCCAATTGTATAAAGCTCTTATCGAACACAAGGCTATTGGACTTACAAATCCGCAAAACATGTTTAAGATAAGCATTGCAAATATAAATGTGCTTTTAGTATGCCAAAGTGACAATAGAGAGAAGTTTTATATAGACAACGCTTTTACATCATCTATCGAGGTGATACAGAACAATGACGTTACCCCATTTCGAGTACCAATATTTTCTTTTTTAGAACAAAAGGGGTATGTACTCTTTGATAACATCCCTTATGATAGAATTGTAGAAGTATACAATGAGTGCTATATAAAAGATTCTCGTGTACTTATACAGGCGAACTTGGATTTACTTCACATGCTGAAGGCTTATGATGAGCTAAAAATGTCAGACAATTTAGAGAAGAGTAAGTTTACAATTGAAGTTGCACAATCGTTAGCGCAATGGCTTTTGAAACATGAGCGTGATAACTCAATGATTGCAATACATCAATTAAATATTTTGCAAATAATTAAACGTCAGCGAACATTTACAAAAAACGAAGTTAACTTATTGCTTCAACTGTCTCAAAACAATTCTGATATGGTAAAAGCAGGGGCTTTTTTACTGTTAGACAAGTTGGATGTAGCTCAGTTTGTAATTCAACAATTTCCAGAAGATATGAAGGCGCGTTTTATGGACTTTCCTATAGCTATTTTTGTTAAAGCTCCTAATTGTTGCAACAATTAGATAATGTATTTTGGTGTTAGGTAGGCAATACTATACAATGGTTAAAGAAAGTAAAAATGCATCCATAAAGACATTTTTGTATTTGGTAGGTGGTAACAATATCACCTACCAAATACAAACTAAGTTATTCAATTTATTTTATTGCCTATTGCCTTTTCATACTGTTCCTTCACCACCCGATACATCGAATAATACGCAAAGGCTTCTTCTCTATGCTTCATGTTACTAACCGATGCTACAACAGCCCAGGTAACAATAATGACAACAAAGGCTGCAACATATCGAAGTTTGATATGATGCCCTCGTATAAACATCCCATTGATATTGGGCGGAATAACCGTTACTGGATTTTTCAACTCATTGATTTTGGCAAATATCTCGTCCTGCCGTTTTAATATGCAGTCGGTATTTGCTTCAATAGCCATACGATTGAGATTGTAATCGCAAACGTGCCGATAAAGATATTCAAGAAATTTAGACTTCTGCTTGAATAGTTCAATAAGCTTCGGAAACCATAGCGAGAACGGCAATGTGTCCGGCTGTTGCTTCCAGATATGTTGCTTTACCACAGACAAGGCTTCATTCCAGCAAGCACAGAAACTTTTGGCGACTCCATTATAAATGGTCTTTTCATCAAAGTCCACTTTTACAGATTGCTCTGGTTTAAGAACTGTAGTATTCTGTTTTTCAATACACTCTTTAAGCTCGTTGATACTTTGGCGCAAATTTACCAAATTTGCTGCTACTACATCTTCTTTCATTATCTTCTACGTTTTGAGGGTTTATAAAAAGGTTCGTTTCTTTGGTTGTCCTTGTCTTTGTCGTCTCGCCATCCCTGTTCATTACTTGTTCCTCCACCTCCACCGGAAGTTATGGCTTGATGAGGTTGAACAACCAGTTCCGCTACCACATTGCCCAACGTAACGCAAAGGCGATTAAAACTCAAATCACGGTCAAGTTTAGAACCAGCTATACTATACTCATTTTGACAGAATGATATACCACGAATTTTATCAGAGTTATCAGCACGATTAAAGCGTATATCTATACCCTGACCTTTGAGAAGGCCAAGAAAATCATCCCATGAACAAGATACAGCCAGTGCATCAAGAGTTGCAGAACGTAGATTATACTTCCGTAATTGATAAGGGCGCAAACGACTCTTGTTTCTGGCTTTACTATTCTTAGGAGCAAAGTACAGTTCATATTCTTTAGTCAAAGCCCGACATACTTTCGTATTACGTATTCTTTCATTGCTGTCAGAAATGAGATTGCCATCATTGTTTATCCGGTTAAATACCAAATGACAATGAGGATGTTTCGTGTCGTGATGTCGGGCTATGATATATTGAGTATTGCGAATCCTCATTTGTTCCATCCATTTCTTAGCAATCTCTACCATTAGCGCATCCCCTTCTTCGTTATCAGTGAAACGGCTAATGTCTTGCGAAGAGAAAGCAAGTGATACGTGTTTCACCGGATTTTTTACTTTCGGACGCATGGATGCTTGTATCTGAAAAGAATCAGCTATGGTTTTATTGCTGATGGCACAGACACCTTCGTGTGCTAATAGTGTGGCACACTTCTTTTTGTTCTTTTGGTCATTGGCATAATTCACTATTCCTCCAAAATCCGTTCTTGTTTTAATCTTTGCTATCATGACTATTGTTCTTTATTTGGTTGATAATTCTACTGACTTCTGATATGATTGAAAAGCATTGTTGTTTGACTGCTTCCAAACCATAAGTGTGCATCTGATGGGCAATCTGATTGACATTATTGGCGATACCGGAAAGGTCACGGATTGCCGATGCCATTTCCGGACTGATGCGCTGACAGACCTGACAATCCATTGCCGCCTGATGGCAAAATTCATTGACTGACAATCCTGCCTGTTCCGCTTTGGATTGGATATAAATGTAGTCGTTCTCGGTAAACATTACCCGAAAACATTTGGAACGTTTCTGATAGTTCGCCAACTTAGGGCGACCGCCAAGTTTCTTCTCCTTCATATTTATCTTAACTTTCGATGTTTTAAATTGATTTTTTGAGAGTGGCAGTTTCATTCGCTTGCCGCATAGGTTTTAGTGACACTAAAACACAAACTTGCCACTCAAAAAATCTTCCTATATTTCCCCTGCTCTATTCGGCATAGCTTGCCATCTCTGATAAAGGCTTCTATCCACTTGTTTGCCGTACTTCCATTTTCATTCAAAACTGAAACCGCCGTATCATAATCCTTCTTCGTGAATGTTTCAGGCAGCATATTATAAAGGGTATTCCTTCGTGCATAAATGCCAGTTTCTTGCGAAGCGGAATTAAATCGTTTGAACTGATTTCCTGACAAATTCTGATAAATAAATACGGCATGATAAAGTAAGGTTTCGCAAATATTCATGGCTATAGAATAGTCAAACTCATGGCAAAGCAATTGCTCTGTCTTGTCATGTGAGGAAGAATTGCGATGTACATTCTCCAAATGCCGGACAGCGGTCAGCACCATCATTATACGATAAGCAATCAGCCCCATCCGTCTGACTACTCCCTGCATCTTGTTATCCACTTCGTCACAACACTCTTCATTCACACGGCTGAGATATTCAATAAAGTGTTCCTGCAAATCGGAAGGAAGGGAAAAGGAATAATTTCCCTGCCGTACAAATTCTTCATGCAGATGGCAGAATTTATCTCCCAATAGTTTGAACATTGCGTTCTTGGATTGAGAAATATCGCTTGTGGCAAACACATTTCTTATGCCACGCTTGAAGTGGATGATATAGAAGCAAAAGCGACTCATCAACCCATTCTCCGCATCAGGTATCAATCTTCTTACCTGTTCGGGAGTTCCAGCCAAAGCTACTGACACTCTCGGATTAGCTACTTCACAATACTCCCTATCCTTGCGACGGCTCAAACTTACCAACTCATGATGGAATGCCTTTCGCAACACATCGGAATAATTGCCATAGTCCGACTTCAATGTTTGGCTTAATATGTCACCCTCCGATTCAAACAACAGTCCGATACCGTCATTATCTCCCAGTATCTTCAAGAAAGAGCTTGCGCTGCTATTGGCAGGAATAACAAGCATACGCATGGGCGGCTCGGCCGGCATAGTCATTCCACTATCTTTCTTACCTTTGATATAAGCCGCCATCGCTTCTTTATATTCCTGTTCCAATCGTTTTGAAAGTTCATGCAAGTGACGGTTAATGGGTGCTACCAATTCTCTGCATAGGGTTAATGCCCCTTTTCCCATACCTGCATCTGCCACAACAAACAGATAAAGATTCGGATAAACAATGCGTTCATCGTACACACCACAAACATTATGAAAGCATACCGACAAACACACAATAGTTCCAATCAATATCGTATCACGGTCACCCACCGAGATGGAATTGTTGATAATCTCATTTAGAAAAGAAGGAAGATGCTCAAACACACATTCAGGAAATGCAGGAAGTTCTTCTTCTGATTTTATCCATTTACCCGTTTTGCCATTTTGGACATTTGGCAAAATGGATAAATGCTCTTTGTTGGATGGAGTCAATGAGATTCCAGCTTGATTTGCCAAATGGAAGAAAGAACGGACAGTAATGCCTTGCCCTTTGGATTGCAGACAATGCGTATATTGTTTGTCTGTTTCTTCCCTTTGATAGGTAGGGTAAAACCTGCTGATGCGATGATAATACTCCCGTCCGTTCTCTCCCAATCCGTCCACAAGCGCGAAACCCAACTCCATCCAATCTTTATAATTGGGTGCTATATCAATAGCACGTTGTTCTATCTCCCGAACAACACTTTCCACATCGTCTTTAACCTTATTATATATAGGAGCAATATCAGGCGTATGTGTTTGCTGTACTTCAGAAGGGACATTCTCCCAATCTTGGGCGGAAAATATTTTCCTCGACATCATCTTTGTATTTAGGGTTAATAAATGCTTGTGGGTCGTATGGCAGGAAGCAGGAACGAGCCACATCACTGCCGGACATATCCACTGATGGCAAACCTGTCGCTTTGATACAGTTGGCGACAGCCTTGAAGTATCGGGAATGTTCCCAGCCCTTCAAGTCAACAGGTATTATCCACTTCAATCCGCTACCAGATGGGCTGACAAATAACAGTTCCGTATCGAAATACTCATGATTGAGTAATCGCTGTTTTAGCTCCACGATATTCTCCACATGGTCGAAATCCAAACACATCAATCCTGAGTGCATAATCAGTTCCTTCTCATTCCGTTTACGGAATAATCCCGAAAAAGTACAATAGTCGAAATGGGTGGCTTTGTATCTTTTGGATTCGGGAGAAGATAGCATCGAACGCAGAGACTCGGTTTGTGGTTGCGCATAATGCCCGATGACATAGCGATACACATCCACAATGCCTACCGCCCTTATCGGTTCGATGTTTTGAATGGGCTTGCGAAAGAACGAAAAGCAATAATCTGTCGTTTCCCTCATCTGATGATCTTTTTAGATTCGACAAATCGTCTGGCTTCTTCCATTAAGTCAGCTTGGGTCTTATGCGATTTGTTCTTCAACCAATCGTCAATCTCCGATTGCAGGAAAGCCAAAGCCTTATTTATTTTATGTACGGGAATCTGTTTGGTAGATACCCATCCATAAACTGTCTGTTTGGCTGGATGTGATGGCAGATAAGCACAAAGCTCGTCTATATCCATCCACTTGGGTGAATTACTTGCCTGCTTATGTTGCAAGGCATTTACTTTGGATTGTAGTATTTCTACGGACTCAATCAGGTAGGACAACGCATTCGGCATTTCCTCCAATGAATTTACTTTATAGGCCATTTTCTTCGTATTAAAGTTGATGCCGCAAAAGTATAGGGATGTTTATGAGTGCTAAATAGGTGCTTGAAAGCCACCAATTAGCCACTTACTTGCCACCGATTGATTTAACCTTCATTAATATAGGGATTTGTTGTGATAGATAATAAAAGAGCGATAAACTACTATTGGGACTAATACTCTCTTCACAGAGAACGCCTATACTACAAAATCCCCCTCAAAAAGCCGATGCTTCATGAGGGGTAAACGGTGGTGAGTATGTAATTGATATTATATAAGTCGTTGGTGCTCAATGGTGGAAGTCTCCACTGCCAGCTATAAATCCAAATTTTCTATATGTAATGTATTGGCGGCTTTCTCTTTTTGTTCGTTTACGATGTGCGTATAAATCTGCGTGGTTTTGACGTTTGTATGTCCCATTAAAGATTTGATGGTGTATATGTCAACACCGTTTTCCAATAATAGCGAAGCGTAGCTATGGCGGCCGCAATGGAAGGTGATATGTTTCTTGATGCCGGATGCTTCTATCCAAGCTTTCAAAGGACGGGAAATCCAAGAGGCATCTGTCAATCCCTCAAAAACGAGTGCTTCATCATTACTTGGGCGTTCACCACATAGTTGAAGGGCTTGTTGAATGACAGGCTTATAATCGGGTCGTTTCGTTTTTTGCTGAATCACGACCGCTTGCCATGTACCTTTGCTTGTCTGTTGAATCTGCTTCCATTTCAATGCCTGAATATCGCTATGTCGCAATCCTGTAAGGATAGAAAACAAGAACGCACGTTTCAAAACGTCATCCTTGCAAGGGGTATCAACCAACATTTGCACTTCATTCATGGTAAGTGCAACACGAGGTGTCTCTATGTTTGTTATTCCTTTTACTTTTGCGCTGATGTCAACCGTCAGATATTCATCAACGAACGCCTGCTTCAATCCGGCTTTGAGGATGGAGAAATAGGTGGATGCCGTATTCTGTGAGATAGTTCCTTTCTTATTACCTCCCATCGGGGCACGTAACAGGAACATCTTGATGTCTTCAAGTAGTTTTACGGAAATCGTTTTAAACGGGATCGGGTTGCCTTGCGAATAGATTTTCAATAATTCTCCCACACGGGTCCAGTTGACTATGATTGAATTAGAGCTATTGGGATGCCGTTTGCTGATGATGCCATTGAAGTACTTGATAAAGTCCTGTTCGCTTCGTTCATTTTGTGCCGCGATTTCGTTTTCCTTATCGGTGTAGAGGACGGCACTGTCATATTCGTGTTGGCGTAACTTACGCACATTGTCGGCATAGATACAAGCCTCTTGGTCTATCGTTGAACGGCATTGGATGATTCCATTCAAATCACGCTTAGGCTTATAGTTGAATGTTCCATCCGGCAAGATACGTGCAATGGACGACTTATCCCAAACAGGCGTGGATATAGTCCGGTTAATAGATTCCACCACACGGCTTGCCCGTTTAGAACCTCGCTTGTAAACCGGGTAAGACTCTATAATCAGATACCACTCTTCTTTGTAATTCGACCTTCTGAGCTTGACGGTCACTTTGGTATGGGGTAATGCTTTCTTCATAACGACTTATATAATTTATCAATTTCAGATTTGGGAACATAAACATAGTTACCGATTTGGCGTGTAGGAATAGAATGACGGCGTATGTGCTTAAAGACACTGCTGTCATTGATATGGAACTTCTTGGCAATCTCTCCGATAGTATAACAGTCTTTGGGTTCAAAAGACAATGCTTCCTTTTTTCTCTTTCTACTGCCAACCTTTGTTTTGAAGTGTTCGTCCATATACTGCCGACTAAGGCGTGTCAGACGCTGACCAAAATTGTATGATGGTATCAATCCCTGTCGTATCATACGATAAAGTACATCTTTGCTAATACCGTAAATCAGCATAGACTCTTTAACTGTCAGATACCCCTTGTTGGATGGTATTCGCCTGACCAATGCTTGACGTATCGCCTCTTTCTCTTTTGCGATTTGCCTTTTCTTGTATGCCCTCTTGGAACAAGCAGGACAACAATACTTTGACATCAATGTGGGAGGAGTAAAGATTTTACCGCACTCCTCGCAACTTCTTTGAATAGTGTAATTTCCTCTTGGCATATTCTTCTCGTTTTAAATGGTTTATATCAATTTAAGTTGTACCTTATCACCAAATAAGACGTGTCGCAAACATGTCGCAAATAAGAGATAAAAAAGCCCATAGAAAACGCATAGCAACCATGAACCCTATAAACGCAAAAAGCGTGCAACTCATTGAGCTGCACGCTTTTGCTTATCGTTTATTATTTGTTTACTTATCGGAATCATTTGACTTCCTCAAAATCAGCATCTTGCACATTATCTCCATGCTTAGTTCCATTATCTTGCTGACCGGCACCGCCATTCATATCAGGCCCCGCCTGTGCGCCACCTTGTTGTGCACCACCTTGAGCATACATTTCAGCACTTGCAGCTTGGAAAGCAGTATTGATTTCTGCCATAGCAGTATCAATAGCAGCCAAATCCTGAGCCTTATGAGCATCTTTCAGTTTCTGCAAAGCAGCTTCAATCGGAGCCTTCTTGTCAGCAGGCAACTTGTCACCTAATTCCTTCAACTGATTTTCAGTCTGGAATATTACGCTGTCAGCCTGATTCAATTTATCAATCTTTTCACGTTCCTTCTTATCTGCTTCGGCGTTAGCTTCAGCTTCAGCTTTCATCTTTTCGATTTCTTCCTTGCTCAAACCACTGGAAGCCTCGATACGGATAGCTTGTTCCTTACCGGTTGCCTTATCTTTTGCAGATACCTTCAAGATACCGTTTGCATCAATATCAAATGTAACCTCAATCTGAGGAACACCACGACGAGCAGGAGCAATACCTGACAAGTTGAACTGACCGATTGATTTGTTCTGTGCAGCCATCGGACGTTCACCCTGCAATACATGGATCGTTACTTCACTCTGGTTATCGGCAGCAGTAGAGAATGTTTCACTCTTACGAGCCGGAATGGTAGTATTAGCATCAATCAACTTAGTCATTACACCACCCAATGTTTCGATACCCATTGACAATGGAGTTACATCCAACAATACTACACCCTTGATTTCGTCTGTCAAAACAGCACCCTGTACAGCAGCACCGATAGCAACCACTTCATCTGGATTTACACCCTTAGAAGGAGCTTTTCCAAAGAAATCTTCCACCAATTTCTGTACAGCCGGAATACGTGAAGAACCACCTACAAGGATTACTTCGTCAATATCAGCATTGTTCAAGCCTGCATCACTCATCGCTTTCTTACATGGTTCAAGACAAGCCTGAATCAATCCGTGAGCCAAAGATTCGAATTTAGCACGAGTCAAAGTCTTAACCAAGTGCTTGGGCACACCGTTTACCGGCATGATATACGGCAAGTTGATTTCTGTACTTGTAGAAGAAGACAACTCGATCTTAGCTTTTTCAGCAGCTTCTTTCAAACGTTGCAAAGCCATTGGGTCCTGAGTCAAGTCAGCGCCTTCATCGTTCTTAAATTCCTCTACCAGCCAGTTGATGATTACCTGATCGAAGTCGTCACCACCAAGGTGAGTATCACCGTTTGTAGAAAGCACTTCGAATACACCACCACCAAATTCAAGGATAGATATATCGAATGTACCACCACCAAGGTCGAACACAGCAATCTTCATGTCTTTGTGAGCCTTGTCCAGACCATAAGCAAGAGCAGCGGCTGTCGGTTCGTTCACAATACGTTTTACTTCCAGACCGGCAATCTGTCCGGCTTCTTTCGTAGCCTGACGTTGAGAGTCAGAGAAATATGCAGGAACAGTGATTACTGCTTCCGTTACTTCCTGTCCAAGATAATCTTCAGCAGTTTTCTTCATTTTCTGAAGAATCATAGCAGAAATTTCCTGCGGAGTGTACAGACGTCCGTCGATGTCAACACGCGGAGTGTTGTTATCGCCTTTCACTACTTTATAAGGAACACGAGTAACTTCTTTCTGAACCTGGTCCCAATTTTCACCCATGAAACGTTTGATAGAGAAAATGGTACGTGTCGGGTTAGTAATAGCCTGACGTTTTGCAGGGTCGCCCACCTTACGTTCGCCACCATCTACGAAAGCGACAACAGAAGGAGTAGTACGTTTACCTTCACTGTTTGCAATTACTACCGGTTCGTTACCTTCAAATACAGCAACACAAGAGTTTGTAGTTCCTAAGTCAATACCAATAATTTTTCCCATGATCGTTATTTTTTTATTTATTATTATTCAATGATTTCTTTTTGTCCGGTTGTTTCTCCACTCCTGTTATGGAGCTTCGTCTCGAACGGACGCTTATTAAAAAGCAAACCGTGTGCCAAAAAGAAATTATACGAATGCATGACATAATATCTGCCAAAACGACAGTTTTTAATAAACTTCCTTGCCATGATAGCCATAAAGAAAGTTATTCAGTGACTGACACTAAAACAAATATTATCTATTCTGGTTCGATAAAGAGAATTAATTCTTAACTTTGCAATATTACACTATAAAACAACGAACTATTTATTAATATCGGAATTATACATAAAATCAATTAATGACATCTACATGAAAAATTTATTATGTTTACTTGCATTACTACTATGCACTACCGTATTTGCACAACCTCAACAAGTTGTCGTAGGAGTTTCCGGCAATGGCTATGTAACCCGGCAACAAGATGGTGCGCGAATAACACAAAGAGGAGTTACACATTGGACAAATCCTAAAAGTATCGTTAGTATTTACTTCTATTTGCATCAACCGACAACAGCCGATCTGTCACTGTATGCCAAAGGACATTCCGAAATCAAAGTCAGTTATGGAAAGAAGGGCTTCAAAGTCAATCTACAATCGAATGATTTCACTAAAGTTCCTGTTGGAAGTATCGATATACGACAGGCAGGATATGTCCGTATCGACTTACAAGGAGTCTCTAAAAGTGGTGAGAGTTTCGGAGAAATTAAGCAGTTGATAGCAGACAATGTTACAGGTAAAAGTAATTATGTGAAAGACTTCTCTGACTATTGGGGACGCCGCGGTCCTTCCGTTCATTTGGGATATGCGCTACCTGAAGGTGATACTGAATGGTTCTACAATGAAATCACAGTGCCCAAAGAAGGCGAAACAATGCATAGCTACTACATGGCGGCCGGCTTCGGGGAAGGTTATTTCGGAATGCAATACAACTCCCCGACAGAACGCCGTATTCTTTTCTCGGTATGGAGTCCTTTTGATACACAAAACCCCAAAGAGATTCCGGATGACCAAAAAATTAAACTGTTACGCCAAGGCAAAGATGTACACATCGGAGAGTTTGGCAACGAAGGCTCAGGCGGACAAAGTTATTTGAAGTATCCCTGGAAAGCCGGTAATACATATAAATTTCTGATGCAAATCAGACCGGACGGGAATGGAAATACGACCTACACTGCCTATTTCTATGCAACAGATGAGAAAGAATGGAAATTAATAGCCAGTTTCTTACGCCCCAAAACCAACACATGGTATAAACGTCCTCACAGCTTCCTTGAGAATTTCAGTCCGGAACAAGGATATTTATCACGTGAAGTTTTCTTCGGCAACCAATGGGCACGTAGCAAAGAAGGTAAATGGTCCCGACTCACTGACGCTACCTTTACACACGATGCAACAGCGAGTGCCCAAGTCCGTCTCGACTATCAAGGTGGCAATACTAAAGACAATCGGTTTTATCTGAAAATGGGAGGCTTCTTTAACGAATCCGTTCCAATGGGAACTAAGTTTTATTGCAAGCCAACAGGCAAAGAACCGGAAATTGATTGGGAAGCATTGAAGCAATTGTAACAATCAGCTTCCACTATTAATTAGTTCATGAAACAAAAAACCGGCCTCACTGCAACAGATAGCAATGAGGCCGGTTTCATAAATATCAGGCTTTATTGATACAGCCTTTCCTATTTCTTATAATAATTACTTTTTCTCTAATACAATAACCAATGCATTATTGGCATCATACAGCCCAATGCCACCGCCTGCCAATACATCGAATGACTTTACTTCATTCAACGCTTTCAGGATCTTACCTTCTGTCTCCATATCAGGACAAGCCATCATTGTACTTGCCACTCCCGGGAAGGAAATCGATTTGGCATTGCTCGTACTAGTTTCAAAACCTCCGTTAATCAGGTTGCATCCGGCATTACCATGAATAGACTTTTTCTTCACATCAAAAGCGATAAACGGTTGTTTCTCCATTCCTGAAGGAATCGCCTCACCATTTGCTTCTTTAATTTTCCATTCTCCATTCAACACTGAAAGTTTCACATCAGCCTCCTTCTTTTCAAGAACTACAACCGGACGATTGGAAGCATTGCAAAGATACATCTTCTCCTTACCTGCTTTCTTATATCCTTTCACTTGTGCAAGAGCACTCAATACATTCTTCTCGGTAGTCATATCCGGACACATCATCCGAGTACTGGCCATAGCACCTAACTCAAGGCTTCCCGGTTTCGCATTTACATCGAATGTACCCATCATACGGTTACATCCGCTATTACCGGACACACGACCGGTAGCCGTATCAAATGCAATAAACGGAAGGGTTCTACTTTCGCCCGGAGCAACTTTCGAGCCATTGACTTCTATAATATTCCACTCACCATTGATAGATGACACAGGAACTGCCTTCTCAACCGAACGGCATGAAGACATTGCAAGTGCTGCACCTGCAACGCAAATTGAAACAAAAACTTTCTTCATATTGTTATAACGTTTAAGTTAAATCGTGGACAAAGATACCAAAAAGATTGGGAAATAACACCCAATACAATATAAAATATATACATTTGCCATTGAATATACAACAAATGAACAATTTACATAGTTCACTTAAAGAAATAAATATGAGAACAATCGTCCTATCCGTGATTTTATTCTGTTGTGGTATGTCTCATGTTACCGCCCAAAGTGATTACATTGTCACTACCCCCTCCACCCAGGAAATTCCTGCAAGTGAAGAAGAACAGTTTATCATAAAACACTTTCCTCTAAAACCTTTATGTAAATGGACTCCCGGAATGAAATTCATGTTTGCTCCTTCCGCACGGGAAATGTTTCTTCCTACCCTTTTAATATACAACACCGAAAAAGGAGTGGATAATAGCCTGATGAGACACAAAATACTCACTTTCACCGGAACCGAAGAGAAGGTTCAAAAAATAGCAGATGAAACAAACTACACCACTCGCTTCGTTTTCGAAGATGAAGGGGAAAAATATTATTATGACATAAAGAATATGCGGCTGGACGAGATATGCGAAAGAATGCCCCGTGCCTGCATCAACGGATTAGTTTACCTGCAAGATGTAGATACGGCAAAAGATCTGCTGATAGGAAAGACAATATACATACAATCCGAAACTGTCCGTGTGGATGATGCCAACAGCTATTCCGGCTATCGGGATATACCTATTTCCGTCAATACGGAAGCAACTGTCACGGCCGTCGGAGTGGGCAGCCAGGCATATCCCGTGAAAATCATATTCAAAGACACACAGGGACATTCCTATTATCTGGAAGTCGCCCTCTCACGGACAAACTCCGGTATGGACACGAGTGATTTTCAAGGTGAAAAGAGAATGAAATACTTTTCAAATTCGATCAGTTTTACGAATAAGAAGCTGGATAATATCGAAAGCCTGAAAAACAGGTACTTGGGGGCAACCGTTTATCCTAAAAAAACATTGTCTGCCAAAAGAGCTGTCTCTCTTGAAAACAAACAAATGGAGTCCCGCGTTCATCTTCCCCGGTACACTATCCTGACAATAAAAGAAGTTCGGATGCCCTCTCCCGGCAGTCTGGCTATTTTGACATTAAAAGACAAGAATGGAATTAGTTACGAAATGAAGGTTGACTTGAAGTATGACGTAATCACCAGAAACAACAATTATATTGAAGACCTTTTCGGGTTTGAAGATATACATAAAAAATATCCGGGCATTACCGAGAAACGTTGGCAAATCATTTCGCGGGGCGACCTCGAAGTAGGCATGAGTACGGATGAATGCCGGCTGTCTATCGGCGACCCGATAGAAATAGTACTGAAAAAGGATAACCGTTTTGAGAACTGGTTCTATAACGGAAAAACATTGGAATTCGAGAGCGGCATCTTGCAACGTTTCAAATAAAAAGGAGTATCGGCGAATGATTATCTGAAAATAATCACGTATATTTGCCAAGCTAACAATTCTAATATTCTTAATATTTAATTCGCAATTAACGAAATGGGTAGAGTTCTTATTATCGGTGCAGGCGGTGTTGGTACTGTCGTTGCACACAAAGTGGCACAAAATGCCGATGTATTTACAGATATCATGATTGCCAGCCGTACGAAAGAGAAATGCGACAAAATCGTCGAGGCAATAGGTAACCCTAATATAAAAACAGCAAAAGTAGACGCAGATAATGTGGACGAGTTGGTAGCCTTATTCAACAATTTCAAACCTGAAATGGTGATTAACGTTGCCCTCCCTTATCAGGACTTGACCATTATGGAAGCATGTCTGAAAGCCGGAGTTAACTATCTGGACACTGCCAACTACGAACCCAAAGATGAAGCTCATTTTGAATACAGTTGGCAATGGGCTTATCATGAACGTTTCAAAGAAGCTGGTCTGACAGCTATCCTCGGCTGTGGATTCGATCCGGGAGTGAGCGGTATCTATACCGCCTACGCCGCCAAGCATTATTTCGACGAAATCCAATATCTGGACATCGTAGACTGTAATGCCGGCAATCACCACAAAGCATTTGCAACCAACTTCAATCCGGAAATCAATATCCGCGAAATTACCCAGAACGGACGTTATTATGAAAACGGCCAATGGGTAACTACCGGTCCGCTGGAAATCCACAAAGACCTGACTTATCCGAATATCGGTCCCCGCGATTCATATCTCCTTTATCACGAAGAACTGGAATCATTGGTGAAACACTTCCCGACAATTAAACGCGCACGTTTCTGGATGACCTTCGGACAGGAATATCTGACCCACCTGCGTGTTATCCAGAACATCGGTATGGCTCGTATTGACGAAGTAGATTACAACGGAGTGAAGATCGTACCTCTGCAATTCTTGAAAGCCGTTCTGCCTAATCCACAGGATTTGGGCGAGAACTACGAAGGAGAAACCTCTATCGGTTGTCGCATCCGTGGTCTGAAAGATGGAAAAGAACGTACGTATTATGTTTACAATAATTGCAGCCATCAGGAAGCCTATAAAGAAACAGGTATGCAAGGAGTAAGCTACACTACCGGAGTTCCGGCCATGATTGGCGCCATGATGTTCTTCAAAGGAGAATGGAAACGTCCGGGCGTAAACAATGTAGAAGAATTTAATCCGGATCCGTTCATGGAACAACTGAACAAGCAAGGTTTGCCTTGGCACGAAGTGTTCGATAAAGATCTGGAGTTGTAGGAGATCAGTCGTATATTAAAAAGAAAGTTATGATTAACGTAGGAGATAAAGCACCGGAAGTATTAGGCATCAATGAGAAAGGTGAAGAAATCCGTCTGAGTGCTTACAAGGGAAAAAAGATTGTGTTGTATTTCTATCCGAAAGACAGCACATCCGGTTGTACGGCACAAGCATGTAATCTGCGCGACAACTATTCAGAATTACGTAAAGCCGGTTACGAAGTAATCGGTGTCAGCGTGGACAATGAAAAGTCGCACCAGAAGTTTATCGAAAAGAACAATCTTCCTTTTACGCTGATAGCCGACACTGACAAAAAGTTAGTGGAAGAATTCGGCGTATGGGGAGAAAAGAAACTGTACGGACGTGCTTATATGGGTACTTTCCGCACCACTTTCCTTATTAACGAAGAAGGAATTGTGGAACGGATTATCACTCCGAAAGAAGTAAAGACTAAAGAGCATGCCTCACAGATTTTAAATCAATAATTCCATTAATTATAAGGTATGGCAAAGAAAGACGAACTTAATTTTGAAACAGATAATAAAATGGCATCAAGCGAAAAACTAAAAGCCTTACAGGCTGCCATGGAAAAGATAGAAAAGAGCTTCGGTAAAGGTTCTATCATGAAAATGGGTGACGACAGTGTTGAACAAGTGGAAGTGATCCCGACAGGCTCTATCGCCTTGAACGTGGCACTAGGTGTAGGAGGTTACCCCAGAGGTAGAATCATCGAAATCTATGGCCCGGAATCTTCCGGTAAAACAACATTGGCTATCCATGCCATTGCCGAAGCACAAAAAGCCGGTGGTATCGCTGCTTTTATTGATGCCGAACACGCTTTCGACCGTTTCTATGCAGCCAAACTGGGAGTTAACATTGACGATTTGTATATTTCCCAACCGGATAACGGAGAGCAGGCATTGGAAATCGCCGAACAACTGATCCGCTCCTCCGCTATCGATATCATTGTTATCGACTCCGTAGCCGCATTGACCCCTAAAGCTGAAATCGAAGGCGATATGGGTGACAACAAAGTAGGTCTTCAGGCACGTTTGATGTCGCAGGCATTACGTAAACTGACAGCAGCCGTTAGCAAGACACGTACTACTTGTATCTTTATCAATCAGCTCCGCGAGAAAATCGGTGTTATGTTCGGCAACCCAGAAACAACAACTGGTGGTAATGCACTGAAGTTCTATGCTTCCGTTCGTTTGGATATTCGCGGTAGCCAAGCGATTAAAGACGGCGAAGAGGTACTCGGAAAGCTGACTAAAGTGAAAGTGGTGAAGAACAAGGTGGCACCTCCTTTCCGCAGAGCAGAATTCGACATAATGTTCGGTGAAGGTATCTCCCACTCCGGAGAAATCATCGACTTGGGCGCCGATCTGGGAATTATCAAGAAAAGCGGTTCATGGTATAGCTACAATGATACAAAGCTAGGTCAGGGACGCGATGCCGCAAAACAATGTATTGCTGACAATCCGGAGCTTGCAGAAGAACTGGAGGGCTTGATTTTTGAAGCATTGAAGAAAAAAGAATAAGCGGATCTCCTCCGTCTTTTTAAGACGGAACTGCATCAAAATAAAGTGGGAAAATATCGTATGGTACGAATATTCTCCCACTTTTCTATATATCATTTGTGTGTTTTTCTTATACAAAATAGATATATGCCAACGTGCTCAAGCTAATCACTACCCAAAGCAAAACTCCCTGTAACAATGGCTTAATTCCGACTGCTTTTAGCACATCAAGAGAAAGAGAAGCGCCGATAAAGAACATGGTAATTGTCAATGTTTTACGGGCAATTCCGTTGATCGCAGCTCCCAACTGCGGCACTCCGTCAAGTAAATAAGTATTTACCACCATTGCCAACACAAAGAAGAAGATAAACCAGGGAATACTGATCTTCTGTCCTTTACTTTTAAAGATAAATGAAGTGGCAAAAGCCATAGGAATTATCCAGAGAGCGCGAGTCAGTTTGATAGTAGTAGCTACTTTCAAGGCTTCCTCTCCATAAGCAGCGCCTGCACCAACAACCGAACTTGTATCGTGAATAGCAATTGCCGCCCAAGTTCCGAACTGTTGCTGATCCATACTCAAAGCATGACCAATCATCGGGAAGATAAAAAGTGCAATCGCATTCAAAATAAAAATAGTACCCAGTGCAACAGACATTTCACTATCTTTCGCCCTCAACACCGGTCCTACGGCTGCAATGGCACTCCCACCGCAAATAGCAGTTCCTGAACTAATAAGATAGGCAGTGTTCCGGTCTATCTTAAACAACTTACGTCCGATGAACCAACCGATCACTAAAGTACCGATTACGGAAATAACTGTAAACTCCATACCTTCTTTACCGGAGGCTAGAGCCGAATGTAGATTCATTCCGAATCCCAGTCCGACAACAGAATATTGCAATAAATATTTAGATGTTTTCTTATTAAATTTCGGATGTGCCTGTCCGCAAGTCAACGCAAAAATAAGTCCAAGAAACAAAGCAACCGGAGGAGTCACCCATGCCGACCATGCCTCCAACCCCGGAATATAGTCTAAAAACAGAAAGAAAGTCAAAGTAGAAAGTAGTGCAACATAAATGGTTTTGTTGTTTCCCTGCAACGTTTTTGTAGCTGTTGAAATCATATATTTTATCTTTAATTGTTTTCGGGGTGCAAAGGTACAGGAAACAATCAAGACACACTAATAGTTTCTAATTATATATTATAACTTTTAGTTATAGATAATCTGTTCAGAACTATCCTTACACAGTTATAATATCTTTTCCGAAAGGTGATAAAGCTAATGCCGCCAACTTAAAGTGCTGTAAACCAAAAGGAATACCAATAATAGTTATACACAACACCGCCCCAAAAAGCAAATGTGACAAACAAATCCAAATACCCCCTACAAATATCCATATTACATTCATCAGTATATAAAGCCAACCGCCGGAACGACTTCCGCTTCTAACTTCCTTGCCAAAAGGCCATAAAGCAAGTCCTGCCAATTTTAATGTTTGCATCCCAAAAGGAATACCGATGATAGTAATCATCATTAATATACTTGAAATAAGGTATTCTACTGCCGTAAAAATACCACCAAGCAACAACCATAATAGATTCATCAAACAGCCCATAACAATAACATTTAATATATCTTTTGAGTATCAGTCAAATAATCCAGGATAGAAGTATTTTACCCATGCTACATAAATATCTTGCGATGAAAGGCAAGTATCAAGCAAATATCCAGGAGTAGACGCAAACTCTCTAAGTCCCCTATAATAAAACTGCTTATGCCGCTCGTCTATAATAAACGGAACTACGTCATGGCAAAGACACTCACGGAACATGATCAATCGTCCTACTCTACCATTTCCATCTTGGAAAGGGTGTATTCTTTCAAAACGATAATGATACTTTATTATATCTTCGAAAAGAACCTCAACTTTTGAATTATATGATTCATTCAAACGAATGATTTCAGCATCTACATCTTGTGGCATAACAGTCCGGGTCCCCCCTACTTCATTCGGCAGTTTTTTCCAATCCCCTACATTAAACCATTCTTTCGAAGCATCTGCCGTTCCTGTTTTCAATATCCGATGAAATTCTTTAATCAATTTTCCAGACAACGGTTCATCAATAGTGTCAAGTAGATAATCAAAAGCAATAAAATGATTGGAAGTTTCAATTATATCGTCAACAGGCACAGCTTCTTCATCCTTAAAACCAATGGTACGAGTTTCAAAGATATAACGAGTTTGTTCTTCTGTAAGCCTGCTACCTTCTATCCGATTGGAGTTATAAGTCAGGCTGACCTGTGTTTTATGATATAAGCCCCCCTTTCGTTTAGCTTGCTTTTCTTCCAGCAGATATGTGATGATGTTATCCATTAAGTTCTTGTATTTGATGATATAAAGACAAAGATAAAGAGAAAAACTGAATAATATTAAAATACAGGTATTATATTTTAGCCATCCCAAAAGTGATGAAAGTATATTTATTTACTTTGAACCTATTTCGAATAACTATCTTTTTCCAGTAAAGTATTCATATCAGTCCGATAACTTGTTTTCTTTAAAATGCCTAAACTAAAAAGAAATATTTCAGACTGATTTAACGAAACCTGAACGGTATTGAAGAACATCTCAGTAGATTCATAATACAGGTTATTTCCCCAGCTCAACAACAGATTTATCTACAATCTTCAAATATATTCTTCGTTCTCCACTCCCATTATCATTGCATTTTTTCAACTCATATAACTACAAAAAACAACTTTACAAACAGACTATCGGTCTGCATCAAAGAATGCATTAGCAATCAGCCAAGTTATAAACTGAATACCAATAAGCACAGCTAAAGGGTTTTCACCCTGCTCTACGAATAACCAAGTAATATAGTCACAGATTGCTAAGAACACAATAATACAAATATTAAATGTCAATCTATCCATTTTTACAAACTTAGATTTAAAATATATTTACTTTCCTTTTTAATAATATGTTCCAAATTTTCAATATTGATAATCAAAAATTAAATAAGAATTAATTCAACTTCCAACATCCTAATATGTAAATGCTCCTCGCTGTCTTTAATTTGAATCATCCAATATTCTTATTCACTAACTCATTTAATCATAATTCATACAGCTTCTCTATATCTCTTAAAATTGAATCATTTAATAGATCCTTGATAGCTGAATATATCGCACGTGAACCATCTAAATGTTTATCCCATTCAGACTCAGGAATACTTTTTACGTATTTCTTAAGAAATAAATTAATCAACTCTAAATCCCATTGAACATAAGGATTTCTTTGAAGAACTAACCAATCAAGTTCATTTTGATGTTTAATAATAAATTCTTTAGATATAGAATTACTATATGCATACAATCCAATTCCCATTTTCTCATATTTTTCTACAACACTATTCCAAACATCTTGTGTTATCAAATATTCTGTTCCTACTACATCTTGTAATTGGGTCAATGTTTTTGCTATATTTTCAGTACCCAATTGGGAAAAAAATCCATTATTATCTAATAAATTCTCCAGCCAATCAAAAGAACGTTCCGCATTTTTAATGTTACTTACCAAGTCCCAATTCCACTTCGTAAATTCATTTTTAGCTAATGATGTACAGCAAATTTGAGGATTATCATGAAAATCCACATAATAATTCAATGTAAAAAAACGACCTGCACCGCTATAACATTCCATAGTTTTAAGGACAGAACGTAGTTCATTTAGATGCAACATCTCTGACACCAAATGGGAATAGCATGACTGATACGTACTTACTGTAGTACCAAAACATTCATAGCGCACTTTATATAATTTGTTTTCAACTGAAAATTCCTTGCCTTTTCTTTTAAATACGTTATAATTGGTTATATAATACCATTCTCGCGATTCAACCGTAAATTTTCCATTGTCTACAGTTTTATGCACTCCCTTATAAATTACATTTTCATATTTGAGAATTTGTTCGTCACTCAGTGGATAATATTTTCGAATAAGATTTCGAAATAAAATTACCCCAACGCCAGATTCATCCAAGATATAACGTCTCAACAGAGCTAAACACGCCATATTAACTTGTAATTGCGCTTCTTCTTTTAAACTCTGAATTTCATCAATATTTATCTGTAGTTGTTTCAAACTTTGAATATTAAAAATCAAATCATTAATATTATTCACTGTTTGCTTCAAACTAAAATTCAAAGAATTATTATACATCAATATTGTATTTTCCATAATTTATTCAACCAAAAAGAAAACTCCTATTACTTATCATCTTTCTCTTTTAAAGGTTCTCTAAAACCACGATAAACCCAAACTGCTGTTATATAAACAACCAACTCTATAAAAATAGTGAAAAAGAATGTATTAAATTTTTCCGAATATTTATTAACTGCATATACTAAAATAAGGCAATTTACAACTACCAACAGTCGATTAAAACCTTTAGATAGAGGAAACCAATAAGTTTTATCTTTAGCGACTTCTTTATTGGATGTTTTTTTCAAACCTTCAACCACATTTTTCATATTATAAATATTTCCCCCCACGTTCCTCAGGAGATTATAAAAAACAAAAGCGTGGAACTGCAATATCTGATATTTGAGAAGTCGAATAAAGTCGAAAATG
>OKTP01000168.1_pt1 | contig 32274 bp, 36 predicted proteins | sample 1606291 | NCBI WGS metagenome assembly OKTP01 (sample SAMEA3879558, study PRJEB24766) | human gut metagenome | biome: human-associated habitat; feature: feces | place: USA | collected 1985/1987
GATTAAACATATATAGTACTTGATTGACTTGTTCATGGAATGGGTCGTAATTATCCCAATCCTTTAAGTTATTAATGGTTTCCCTAACCTCATCCACTGTATATGAATCTTCTAATTTCTGGCATTCTTTACAGAAATCAGGTGGATTATCCATATGACATCTGGAAGACGGTCTACCGTCTTTCTGTAACTCATATCCCATTTTACATATTTTCATAGTAGCCTCCCTTTCGGATGATTATAGTTTTTTCTTTTCCATTGTATAAGTTCTAGCTTAGCACCTGGATATGTAAAACAAGGTGATGTTATCCTTTCCCATCCAGTATATGAGCCTAAATGGATTCCATAATATCTAATTTCCCATATCCCGTATATTTCACCAAAATACATGCCATTTTTGCATGTTATCCGTTCTTTCATTACACACCTCTTATAGTAGGTTATGAATCTCTCTTTCTATGATTTCACCAGTACTATCCATTTTCCAGCTATATAATTCTGCTTTTACCTTATCTCCGACATTATAATTATACTCTTTCGGGCACCCAAAAGCACCTGAACCTTTAATTTCAAAGGTTTGGCTTAAATTATACTCATTACTATAAACATCAATGTTAACTATGTACTGATGAGTTGATGCAAACCAGTGTCTTTTGTCAATATCAATTACTTCAACCTCAATTTCTTTCCAATATAAATGTGGCTGTTCTACTGATGCTGTATTAACATTTTTATTACATCCCGAAAGCATCATACACACTACTAATAATGTAAAGACAAAATATTTTTTCATTCTTATCTCCTCCATCTATCACTGTCTTTTTATTAATATGTCTATTTGAGACTTCACATAAAAAGTTCTTTATAGAACCCTATTTCTGGATGTTATATGGGAGGAATTTGAAAAAGCTCCGTTATATAATAACTACCATACTATCCTTAAAATCATCTATATAGTTTAACCTATTTAAAATCAAATCCGGTTGTTCCATCGGATTTTAGTATAATACTTGCAGCAAACTTTTTACCAGTTTTTGAAGTAAATCCACTTATTTTTCTTGTTCTTTTTTTAGTAATTAAGTCCTCTAAATCCGACTCTTTTATCTCTTTTGCTGCAATTTTGTAACTAAGGCTAAATCCACAATTCTTATCGCATTTCCAAGCCCATTTATCAGCAATAATATTACTGCCACAGCATGGACACTGATAGGTGAATTTGGTCTCCTTATGTTCGATTTTGGGAAATTCAAATTCAATTTTTCCTTCATTTAATTTTAACTTTGCACTAAATAGTTTACCTGCTTTTGATTTAAAACCAGATATTTCTTTCGTCACTCCTTTTTCAAGCAGACTTTTTACATTAGCATCAGTTAATTTCTTTGAGGCTATCTCCTGAGGAATCGTGAACGAACATGTTCCATTTTTCTTTTCTGCGCAATACCATCCGAATTTTCCTTTTAGTAATGCATTTCCGCACAATGGACAACTAAGACCTGTTGCTCCGCTTCCAGCCCAGCCTGACTTTTTAATATCTGATTTCTCTATTTCATGGCACATTTCTTTGACATACTCAATCATTTCTTTATCAACATCTTCATATGATTCAGAACCTTCTTTTATTAGTTGCATTCTTGTTTCCCATTCTGCAGTAAGTTCTGGTTTACAGATTGAAAAATCCTGAATATTCTCTATGTATTTCTTTCCTGTTTCTGTTATATAAAGGCCTTTGGCTTTTCCTCTTTCTTCCATATAGCCGCTTTTTATCAAATCATCTATTATTTTAGCCCTTGAAGATGGCATGCCAATTCCCTTTACATCTTTCATCACATTCTGTAGTTTTTTATCTTCAATGTATTTTGCAATGTTCTCCATTGCAGCAATCAATGTGGCTTGGGTTAATCTTACTGGAGGAGTTGTTGTCTTTTCAGGAGTTTTGTATTCTTTTATATTAATAATATCTCCTTCGTTCATATCCGGTAATTCCGTGTCAGTTGTTTTTTTGTCATAAATGGAGGTCCAACCTTTTTTTCTGATAATTTTTCCATTTGTTTTAAAGTCATATCCATCTATATCTACTAATAGTACTGTTTTTTCCTCTTCTAAAGGTGGAAGGAATAATGCAAGCAGACGCTTATAGATTAATGTCATAACATTCAGTTCATTTTTTGATAACTTTGATATGTCTGGAATTTTTCCAGTTGGCATCAGTGCATCATGAGATGCTTTTTTTACTTCTGCATCATTCACTACCTTTTTATTCTTTTTTACCCGGTCTATATCAGATGGCTTAACCTCTGCTATGACGCCTTTCAATTCTGGGATTGCGGCTACAGCTTTTAATAGCAATGGCAGTTCCTTTGCTTTTTCCTCTGATATATATCTACCATCTGTCCTTGGATATGATACGACTTTGTGCCTTTCATATAGAGATTGAACCAGATTCAATGTTTTAGATGGATCATAACCAAATTGTTTTCCTGCATCGACTTGTAAATCTGAAAGCTTATATAATTGTGGTGCATTTGTTTTTACAGTCTTTTTTGTAATGGATTTAATCGTTCCTTTTCTTGATAACTTTTTTCCAAAATCCGCAGCATCTTCTTCTGTCTTAAACCGGAAATTTCCATCAGCATTAATATAGGTTCCATCAAACCCTTCTTTATAGGAAGCTTGGAGTTCATAGTCTGTATGTGGGATAAATTCATCAATATCTTTAGAGTTATCATACACTAGTTTTAAGGTAGGTGCTTTCACACGTCCCACCCTCATCGTAAAACCTGATCTTACAGAAAAACCAACTGAAAAGTTCATTCCCATTAGCCAATCCATATGTGATCTGATTTTGAAAGCTTCCGTCATATGTACATCTCTTGGATTTGTATGATAATCAGTAAGGGTCTTTAATGATTCTAATAAGGCCTTCTCTGTCATATCATTTTCATAAAATCTTAACGCTTGCATTTTTGTTAGTGATAAATGTTTTTCCAGTAGGTAATATATTCCGTTACCCTCAACATCAGAGTCTGTTCCGACAATAATCCCATCATATTTTGTAGTTTTTAACTTGTCTTTTATATCCTTAATGATTTTCTTTTTGTCATCCATTGCTCCAATTTTAAAAACCTTTGGAATCATTGGTAGGTCAATATCAGTCCATTTCGTATTCCATTCACTATATTCATCAGGTTTTAACAACCTACACACATGGCCCGATAATGAAATAAAATCAATTTCTCCGACAATCGAATCAATCTCTTTTTTGTTCTTTTTATATGTCTTTTCAACTTCCCTCATCAGGGAGGGTTTTTCTGCTATAAATAAATATTTTTTCATATTCCAATCTCCTTTATTTACTAATATTATGATTTAAATTTTCATTTGTTATCCTAAAAACACAAATATCTTCGCGCTTTTAATCAAAACCATTTACATAACTGGCATATTAAATTTGAAGAATTTAGCGGTGTATTCTTACGACTTAAGTCGTGAGTTAGCCGCTTTTATAATATTTTAGTCAAATAAACCATTACCTTTAGGTGATGGGATGAATGGCATTTGATTCAAAGTAAATATATTGTGCTAAAACACTTTAAAATTTGTAAAATATATATCATACTATACATATAGGAGATTTACATTGAATGCTGATGTGAATGGAGCATTAAATATCATGCGTAAAAGTAATGTTGTGGATATAAGTATCCTATACAGTAGAGGCGAAGTGGACACGCCTATAAGAATAAGGATTGCCTAAATATTCAGGTGGAAACTTAAATATCAAACTTCTTAAATAGTGCCATAAGCACTTAGAAGCAAACTCATCTTTGATGAGGTTCGAATTCCATCAGAGATGGATTTGCCCATTACCTTTAGGTGATGGGTAGTTCACTCTATACATATGAGTATTAAAAAAGCTGCTTCGGCAGCTTTTATTTGTCTTCACTTGCATCATAAAGTTTTAAATTTTCTCTCAATAACTTATTTATGTATTTATAAGATTCTTTTTCTTCCTCTGTTTCTGGAGGGTTATTTGTTTCCATAATCCATACCAAAAACGGAATATTGGTATTTATTTCTCCGCCCATTTTTTCTTTTAATTCATCTGGAGTGGGCCACCAATCATCACAAGAATACTTATTTTCATGAAGTCGATCCACTAATTCATCATATTCTGTAAATGTCATTTTTTTCAATCTAATCTACCTCCTTTTCTATTTTAATATGGTTATCTTTTATGTAATCTTCTACACTTGTATGATGTATTTTTACAAATTTCGCATCATACCATTTCAATAATTCTTTGCTTATATATGGTCTTATTTTGATATAACTTATTTCGGTTAAATCATCATAATAATGTGAATAATTTTCACGTTCATAATATAACCTATTTTTTCCTAAATTATCAAAATAATTTATTGTATTGTCAATTTCTTTTATAAATTCCTTTGGATAAGCAAAATTTTCAACTCTTTTAAATAATAGAAAAAATTTGTAAAAATATAAAAACGCAATTACATCACATCTTGTTTTGCATCCTATTTTTTCGAATTCTTCTTTTGTAATTGGAAGATATTGTAATATCTTTATTCTTTTAATCCTAAGAACGATATTTCTTATAACTACAAATAAAACTACAGCAATGGCTAATAATACTATAAGCGCTAGGCTTAAAAGTCCATAACATGCAAGGACTATATGTTTCTTAAGAAATTCTCCATCAAGTCCAAAAAGAACTACACATCCTACCGAACAAAAAAGTGAGAAAAATAGGGACATCCCTTGTATGATATCATCTTCATAAAATTTCCATGCTGTATTTAGAAACTTAGATTTTTTATCTATCTCCCATATTTTTTCTTTTCTATTTTCCATCTGTCATTTTTAACTCCTCATTAATTTGTTGTTTTACTGTTATTAAACGACTAATCACGCTATATTGCATTTTTACTGCTTCTACTAGGTTATTTATTGCTTCTTTTCTATCAATTGCATCTTCTTCATCTTCTTTCTTTTTTTCTTTTGAACGTTTTTCCTGACGTACTTTTATTTTTGCTACAGACGATAGATATGTTAAATAAGAATATGCATTACCGGTTTGTACAAGCATTCTTTGTATCACTGTCATATCACTCAAAGAAATAGTTTCTTCATTAAATGGAATCTGGAAATCATATTCTGACCATAGTAAATCCGTTAGTTCTCTTGGTGGAAGTAAAAATAATTCTTCTGTTTTATAGTCAGACAATCTTTTTTTAGGCGCTTCCATATTATCTCCTCCTTTTACATACTATCAATATTATGATTGGTTTTTTGGTTTTCGTTAACAAAAAAAGATCTATCTGTTGAGCTCTTTTTATTTTATTAAGCCGTTTCTAAGTTCCTTGTGTACCTAAAATATGTCTGGGTCGTTGAAGCAGAAATCTTCCACTTCTATAAGTGGAAGTATTTCAACAAAGAAACATTATCATATTCTTTCTCATGAAAGCCGCCTCCATCAAGTGTTAACCATCGCAATGTTCCTCCGACATCAACACCATTCTCAAGAAAATAAACACGGTTGCCTGAATTCATTGTTAATCCACCAGGATTCCGGTGTCCAAATACCTCATACCAGTTTGATGGCATTGAATCTGCAAATGTCTTAGAAATGCATGGAAGGTCAATATATAACCCAACTCCATAAATCATCTGGTGACCAGAAATGTAGTCAATATGCTCTGGTATGGTAGCTAAACCACCATGTGTATTAAGGATATTCTTTCCTTTGTAGGTATAAATAAAGCACTCTTTCAGCTGCCTATATAGCTTTCTTATATCCTTTTTATTTAGGTAGTTAAGCTGCGGAAGTGTATTCTTTAAAAATTCTTCAGAATAGTCTTCTATCCCGTTACTCCAGTTCCATATCCAATGTTCATGGTTTCCTTCACAAAGGATTACATTTGGTTTATTCTTGATTGATAGTAAGAATTCAAGAATCCTATCACTGTGAGGTCCTTTATCCGTGTAGTCACCAAGGAAGATATAGAATTCATCCTCGCGAAGGTTCCCATTATCATTCAGTGCCCTTTTTAATACTTCATCGCAGCCATGGATATCTCCGATATGATGAATTTTCCTGTATCCTGATAAATCTACAGGTTTTTCATATATTAAATTTAATTCGTCTGGCTTGATTACTTTTATTTTATCTGACAGTGCTTCCTCTTTGAATTTATTATAAGCATTTTCAACAACGCTGTCTGGAACTCTTTTCCTTGCTGAACGGTGAATATTCCTGGATTTAGCCACATCCATCGGAACTGTTGTAAAATCAATAACATACAATTCATACCGGTATTTTAAGGCTAATTCCTGATACTTCTGTATTTGTGATTTCTTGATGTTTACACAATCAATCACGGTGAATTCTCCATTCTTCATTCGCTCTTCCAATATACTGAATAAGGTATCATATGCTTGTGCATTCGCTTTTTGGCCAGTAGACTCTCGTCCATAGATTGTCTGTATCGGGCTTTGATACAACATCCGGATATTATCAAATGATAATGTATATGGGACCAGCTTTTTATCTTTTATCCATGTTGTTTTTCCTGCACCAGGAGCACCTCTTAAAACCAATACTTTACGCATACGTTTACCTCCACTCCTGTGCTTTTCATATATGTGAAACAGGACTTCCCTGCATTCTGTTTAATATTTGTGTGTTGTGGCTGTTTTTGCCATAAGGTAATATTTTTGTTTATATTCATTCTTGTACCCTCCATTTTTCCCTTATATGCATTTAATATGGAATTTTAATAATGCAAATAAAAAGAGATGTAATTTATGATGATTACACCTCTTAGTCTCTCTATTCGCCTGTCTAAACTTCGTCTATATTTTCTTGTGGGAAAGTCTGGTCTTCTAGTGAATCCATAGAACTTTCGTTTGTATCCTCTGATGGTGCTTGTATTTCATCTGTCTGGGTATTTGTTACACTCTCAAACTTGAACCATACACGCCCAAGCTCTTCACCTTTTATCGTCAGGGTCCATTCGCCTGGTTCCACAGCGGGCAACGGAAGGGTTAGATTCCCATAAGTGGATGAGAATGTACCATCATCACCACTTCTTACATACTTGTATTCTGTTCCAGATGGAGAAGTTATTTTAGATTCTTCCACTGCATGTTCAGATTTTTCCCAATTTATAATAGCATTGGCAGAGCCGCTAATTCCATCTGTATGAATGGTAATCTTTCCTTCTCCTTTTCCACTATGAACAAAACTATCTGCATTACCGCTTTCAACTGACTGGACATAACTTAAATCATAATTTTTTAGGTTATATAAATTGACGGTCCACGTTCCTGATTTCATACCATTTATTGAAATAGAAAGATGTTCCTTTCTATCTCTCGTGGAAGTATCGAATTTTGTTGACTGTCCATCCGGTGAAACAATTTCTGCATATGGTTCTCTATAACTTAGACTGTCCGTATTTTCCTTTCCGGTTAACTCATATGAAATATCCAATGAATAGGATTTTTGAGTTGCATCGATTGATATTTCAAATGTATTGGATGGTTTTTCTTTTTCGTTATCCGTAATATTTCCTTTTAATTTATCATACTCTTCTTTTGTTATTTTCTTACCATTTTGGTCCTCATAAAAATATGGTACGGAAAAATCTACACCAGCTACACCATCAGCCTTTTCATTTGCGACATATCTGAATACGCCAATACCATTTATGTAATAGTACCCACTTAAAAGATAGTCAGGAATTGCAATCTCAGCATATCCTTCTGGATTTAATGCATACTCATTCAGTTCATATAATTCCATAGATGACAAAATGTGTGTATCTACTGTTGCTGGCAGCTCGTAATGTTTTGTACCAATATAAAGGTCTATGTTTGCAATGCTGCCTGTTTTCAAGCCATTTATAGTCCCACATTCTGAAAGATCATCTATTGTAATCTGCTTTCCGCCAATCCGGTCTACAATAATCAGTGCTGATTCATCACTGATAGATAATGTTGACAGACTTTCCTTCAAAGAAGAAGAACGATCATAGGATGACTTTCCAATAACATATTTTACCTTGTTAGACTCATCATCCTGCAGATTGTAAAAACCGACAGACCATCCTAAATCCTTAAACCGCTCCAATGTAATACCTGAAATTCCACTTGTTGTCGAATATACCAGTTTATCATCCTTATACAGTGTCGGAATCATGACATCATCTTTTGTAAAACTAAGAATACGGGTCGGATCTGATTCTTTAGCAATCCTATTTTTTTCATTCAAGTTTGACTGTCCTACAGCGACTGGATAAAACGTATCATCTGTCTTTACATAGAACATCCCATTTTTAAGTTCCTCCTTTGGAGTTGCGGTCAATTCATATGTAGTTTCCTTTGTTTCAGTTTTTTTGTTTCCAAATGGTAAATTACATCCCGTAAGCAATATGGCGGATGCCAGTACCATAGGTATGATTTTAGTATATTTCATTGTATATTCCTCCTGATTTTGAAGATTCCATAAAAAGTATGACTGTAATGGACTATAATTCCTTATAATAACAGTATCATCATCTTTATTTTTTAATTAAAAGCCTTAAATCCCTTCCAATATTGGAACATTACTTTTGCTATGATTTTATCCTCATATACAAAGTGGTTCTCCCAATATCTTGAATCATGAGAATTATTTCGATTATCTCCCATACAGAAATAAGCACCTTCCGGGACTTCAAACTTCATATATTTATTCACCATCATAGGTTCGTTCAAATAATCTTCATAAATTGGATGTCCATTTACATATACGTGGCCTGTTGCTGTTTTAAGATTTGATGTTACTGATGTTATATCTACATCTGGAATGATTTCTATTGTGTCTCCAGGTGTTCCTATAATACGCTTTACATAGTAAATGGATTCATCGTCAGGATATTTAAATATGACAATATCTCCACGTTCTGGCAATGTTCCAAACTTATATGCTAAACGGTTTCCAATTAACCGGCTTCCTGTCATGATGGTTGATTCCATTGATCCAGTTGGTACGATTGCATTAGCAATTAAATAATGAGTTATGAGCCATGCTAATATAATAGCTGGTATGATTGTCTTTATAAATTCCAAAAAATCTTTGAATAAATGTTTCATTATGCTGCCATTACCTTCCTTATTTTATCTACTAGACCTGTATATCGTTTATCTACAACTATAGTATGCACAGAATCACTCAAAGCGGAATTAATATAGACAATAAAGACCCTTCTTTTTGCTCTTGTCACAGCTGTAAATAGCAGGTTCCTATTAAGCATATTCTTATAGGTATCCGGCAACATGATTATAATATCCTCAAATTCACTTCCCTGGCTCTTATGCATCGTAATGGAATATGCAAGTGTCACATCTTTTAATGCATCACCTGTCACTTTCTTAAGTTCCTCTCCAACTTCGATTTCAATTCCATTTTTTATGATGCTTGTAACATATCCAATATCACCATTGTAGTAGTCTTTATCATAATTATTCTTATGGAAAATAACCTTATCTCCAATTGTATAAGAGTTTTTTCCAAAATGGTATATAGAAGTGCCTTCTGGAATTTCGCGTCGCACTATCTTCGCTATGGCAGAATTGATTTGAACGGTTCCACATTCACCGCCTTTGATTGGAGTCAAAATCTGTATTTTTTTTAAATCCTCTTTTGCATACCATTCATTAAATTTGTCAATTATGCAGTTCACTGCTTCTTTTTCTGATTCTGCTTGTTTAATCTCGAATTTATCGTTCTTAATAAAATCCATCCTGCCGTTTAATATTTTATAGGCATTATCTATGATTGTATTATCACCTTTTTGTCGGTATACTTTTGTAAGCTGGTATACTTCGAACATCTTGCACTTAAGAAGATCGTGAAGGATGTTTCCTGGAGATACACTTTGTAGCTGATCCTTATCTCCAATCAATAACACGATTGTACCGGTTCTAATTGCCTGCAATAGTAAATAGAATAATTCTGTATCTACCATGGACATCTCATCAACTACAATCAGATCTGCATCAATCGGATTTTCCTTATCTTTAGTTGCTCCAGATTCATCTCCACCTGCAGAGTATGGTTTAAAATCCAGTAATTTATGGATGGTCCTTGCTTCAATCATAGTGATATCCCACATTCTTTGAGCGGCCCTGCCGGTTGGAGCTGCTAAAGCAATTTTCTTATCCGGATATAGTTCCATGTAGGAATTGATTAATCCATTTATTGTTGTGGTTTTTCCAACGCCAGGGCCTCCGGTTATGATTTTTATCCCTGGTGTACATATTGATTGGAACGAATTTTTCTGTTCATCTGAATATTCCATCTTATATTCCAATTCACGCTTTTCAATCATAGTAGCAATTTGTTCTTTAGTTATACATTGCTTTTTATCCTTATTTAGCCGTTTTAAATCATATGCAATGGAATATTCCCAGTCGTAATAATCCTTTCTGTAAATCCTGACTCCGTTTGTTACAATTTCTGTCTTTATTCCACTCATTTTTCCAAGTATGGTGCCGACATAGGCAAATGGGATTAAAGTATCCGGATAAGATGATTTCTTTACTACTTTGTCTATCTGCTTTTTTAACATGGACTGTATGACATACGTTGAACCGTTTTGTTCCAGTAAGGTATTTAGTGCTTCATAAATAACCGCAATTACCCGTTCTTTGTTTAGTGGGTCAAATTTCCGGTGTTTTCCCATTTTGTCCATTGAATAGAAGTCCAAACCAATCGAATATCCTATTTTATATGGATGTGCTTTTAATCTGCGCAGAGCTGTTGTCCCATATTTCTTTACAAGTCTGTCGCATGCTGCCATACTGCAGCCGAAGTGTGAGACATAATCGATGATTGAATAACTTTCATTGATACAGAGCAGCGATTCGTGAATTTTTTCTATTTTCCACTCTTCAAGCTTAATATTATTCTTAAGCGTTTCCATACTGTCTGGTTTTTTTATGTAAGCCAGGATATCCGGACCCGAAATTTCCAGTACCTTATTTACAATTCTAGGGCCAACTTTAAAGTCATCACTCTCTTCTTTTAAATCCTTGATGACACGCTTAATTAATTTCTTACTTAAATCTTCCGTTGCCGTGCATGGTTTGGCTGTCTCTATTAAAAACCTGGTGCCGTCTTCGGTCCATTCACCATTAATGATGACATGTAATTCTTCTGGCCATTCAGGAATGATTCCTTCACATTCCACTTCACCATTTTTATTTCTCCTTACATCAATCTCATCTGTTTCCACGCCAAATATGGTGTCTCCCGTATAACTGTTCCTCTTATAAACACGTTTGAATACACCCTGAAAATGATTCACCATAATATTCACCTCCAAGTATAGTATCTGCTTTTTGGACGATTTGGATTAAAACAAAATTGTTTTGTTTAAATAATTAACATATTAAAAGCAAATATGAAAAAAGGAGGAAAATTAAAGTCAGATGAAATTCCTAAGGAAATATGCAGCAGCATCACAAATTTAAAGAATATGGCTTTAATAGATAAAATATGAATCAAGACATAAAAGAAGATATGGCTAAAAAATGTATTTTAGGACATGATGAGAACAACCGTTTAGCTATTCTGGCGAAACAAGGAGATGTTGACGCAAAAGAAAAACTACTGGCTCACAATTATCGGCTTATCAGCAAATTAGCTCATCAATATAAAACATCCAATTATTCTGAAGATGATTTGTTTCAGGATGGAATTGTCGGCATGATAAATGCGCTGGCTACATACGATGAAACAAAGGCCTCATTTACAACACATGCCTTTAGCTGGATACGTGCCGAAATGAGAGATAAAACATCTAAGAATAATTCAGATTTTCACTATAATTCAACTTTTTATGAGAAACTCAGGAAATATGATAAACTGGTTGGTTCTACAAAAAAAACCAGTTTTACAGAAGAGGAGTTGGAACAATTTAACCTAACAGCGAAAGATGTGGAGACGGTACAAAAATACAAAAGAGAGGCATGCTATTCATTAGATTCCCTTACAGAAAACGGAACCTTCGCTTCCATGGATGAGAATAGCAATTTAATATTCAATGAGCCGATTGAAACTCTCATCATTAATGAAGAGTTAAAAAAGATGATAAATCATGAAATCCAAAATCGATTAAAACCTTTGGAACAGTATGTAATCATCAATACTTTTGGGATTAATGGCCATGTACGAAAATTAACAGACCTTGCACTTGAACTTGGTGTATCAAGACAATATGTATATAAAATAAAATCCAATGCGATGAATAAGCTTAAGAAGAGTAAAGAGCTGAATAATTTTTTTAGTGGAGAGATTTAACGGCAGCAATGCCGTTTTTATTATAATCTTTTATATCGCATTATACTAATATCTTGACTTAGAAGGAGGAAATGTATGTATGATATTGACTTGATTGTTGAGGAAGCCTCTCCTATGGGAATTGTAAAGTATCTTGGTATTCCCACAAAAGAATCAGGGAAAACCATATTCATAGAATGTCCTGTTCATGAACGAGAAACCGGATCCAGGGATCGTCATATAAATAACTGCGTGTTAGGCAAGACATTTAAAAACGCTTTCTACTGCCATAGTTGTCATGGTTTTGGTAATGGATTCGACTTAATATCAGGGTTTTTAAATCTGGACATAAAAAAAGATTTCATTCAAATCCTAAAAATTGCAGCAGAATCATGCGGCGGTGAAGAGCTCTTCGTTATTTCTGATTCGGAATATTCAAAACGTAAAAGAAAAAAAGGAACACAGGAAGAATTTGGGATATTTGTTGATGAGTTAAAGGAACTTGGATTGGAGCCAAATCTTTTTTCGAATATATATCTTGCAAGTTACGATGAATCGCAGCTTTCTGATACATATGGACTGAAACGGGATACTAATTTTGATATATATACGGAGAATCAATTAAATAAAGTTTCGTATCTGGATATACAGACACAAGGAAAACTCTTTAGTTCGTTACCTCGCAACATTTATTTTGATATTGTTAAAAGTAAGGCTAAGGAGAAAATGGAATTTTATAAAAGACTTGTTACAGACCGTAAATTATTTGAACATCCGCTCATGTCTTGCGTTAATCCGGACCAAAGAGAAAGCTTGGCTGAAGAACTAAAAAATGAATTCAGACTACGATATATATCAGTAGAAAATATTTATTGTAAAGTCGCTTCAAAAGATGAAATATCACAGATTAATGATGACTGGTTATATGACATATAAATAAAAGCCTGATTATACTTTCAGGCTTTTTCTGTTCTTAAAATTACGGATAGGCATGTTATCTTCATCTGGCTTACCATCTAGGCAAGATGGTAATTTTAATATTTTCTGTACTAACCAATATTCCTCATTGTCTTCTAATGTTGTATCTTCATCGACATCCATCAATAAAAGTTTCCCTGCTGGATTCTGTTTTGTTGGTGAAATGTATTCCATGGCCGATCCATTCTTAAATATAATAAAGATTGTAGTATTTCCTGAAAATTCTATTAACTTTGCCTCGATGTTTTTTGTCTTATTTAATCTTTCTATCAAGGCCTCATTCAAAAAAAAGGTCTTTACAACATCTGTAAAAGGAGTCTGTTCCGGAATTTTAAATTCTCCTGCATCAAAAAATAGAGGTAACTGTCTTTTTATATCTTTTATAATCCGTATCAGCATATTGTTTTTGTTCAATACTTCTCTTGTTTTATCATACACAAGTTTTTTCGTTTTACTGTCTATATGGATTGATGTAAAAGGGCGGGACTCTGGTTCTGAAAATAATAACGTAAGGTCTCCCTTTGGTGATAATGCAAAATCTATGGTTATTATATTTTTAGGGATGGCCTTTATTAAAAAATCGTATATTAGCATTAATTTCTCATAATCTGGGTCATATAGTAAAACTTCCATTTCATTATCTAACTTATGTTGTTTATCAAGTATTTCTTCTATCTCCTCTTCGGATACACTTTTGCCATTAAGTCTGTATTTATCGCCATCTTTCACTATAACAAATTTCTCTTTGTCAAATGTATCAAGGTACGTCATTTGATAACCATTATCCGTCTCTGATAATGCGTATATGATTCCTTTTTCATCCAATCTCGTTAATAAATCTTTTTCAGAGATATTCTCTTTCTCTTTTTTCTTTAATAATAGTTTATCCAAAAAACCCATCTTACACCCTCCTCTAGACTTAGTATGACAGAATATTTTTAATCCTATGTGTTTGAAATCTTATTTGCCACACTCTTTTATATTTATTTGTGATTCGATAAATCTCATTTATTCAGTTATCCTACTTTTTTTATTTACATTATTATAATTGATAACGAAATGTGGAGAAATAACTTGAAAGGAGTCATAGACTGAGTAATGTTAATCGACATCGAAAAAATTGAAGAGGTAATGAAAAATAGGACAATCAATGATATGTATTTAAGATTGTTCAACGAAAAATTTAATAATTTGAGCTCCAGTGATTTATTAGCGATTAAGTCTATGTTCAACGAAATGACCGAGCTTGTATGGAAGGCTGGATCATGGTATTCCAGTAGACTTTCGGAATATCATGCACAATTAGCTGATTCCATCAAAACAATGTACCTGACGATTACAAACATGTTAGGATACGACTTTCAGGCAAGGTATCTTACACAAAAATTTGCCGTTTGTGTATCCTTCTATGTATTCATCCAGTCAAAAGAAAAAGCGGTTTAATCACCGCTTTTTATTTTGCCATCAATTTCAATCTGAATTCCTCATTATCCCACTTACCAATTAAATTGTATTTATATCGTTCACCTTTAATTTTCATTTCAACATCATGATTTGTGTATGCCGTTTCACAGTCCTGATCAATTCCATAGTCTCTTACGATTACTGCAATGAAATCAACATAATCACCTTCATACAGGTTATTCTTTTCTTCTCGCGGTATGATATGGACGGTTGTAATATGATCTATGTAAAGAACGTTATGTCCTATACCCGCTTCCATAAGATTTTCTGGGCGAATTTCATCTTTCTGAATATCTGCTTTAACATTCGTACCTACACCAATTACCGAAATAGCTGTTATAAAATTTCCATTTTCCCAAGATCCTCTTACAAATACTGCATATTCATCTGATTTAATTGCAACGGTTGTTTTTCCTCCTGGAGATACAGCAGCTATATGGGATTCACCATCCGCCTCCAAATATGCGCAGATATCCGTTACTAACGAATTGCCAGACTCCGGAATTTTTAATGGGAATATGATTAATTCTGCCTCTTCCGTCTTGATAAGTTCATCCGATTCATCATACATGCTAACCGTAAGTTTACATTTATCATACAAGAAAGCGGAATGTTTCCTTTTATAATCAGATTCTGATTGTATTGCATACCGTTTTGATGTTCCAGCTGATGTTAAATCAAGTTCCAGTTTTTTATCCACTAACGTATCTTTTTTGGATGTACTAATGACGCCTTCTGCTACCTCACCAATTTTGTTTGCTTCACGCTCTACATCAATGTTTCCTGTCTGCTTCTTGCCAGTTGACATATCAAAGACGGCTCCACTTGAAATTTCCGTATTAGCTTCACTTAAAATCCGTTGTTCAATTTCAGCCTGTTCACGGATTGATTTGGTATTCTTCAATTTTTTAAGAATTTCCTCTGGATCCATGTCAATTGTTTCTGAACTAAAAATCGGTTGGGTAGTTATCTCCTCTTCCTTTATGTCTTCAGTATCATTTACTAACTTATCAAACCGGAACCGTTCTGTATTTTCCTTTTCTATCTCATCTGTATTTTTTTTAATTACATCATTAGGTTTTGATTGTACTGGCTTTGAAGTACTTGATGTGTCTGAATTATCATGAGATTGAAATGATTTATCTTGCGTCTTTGATGTTTTATCATCCTGTTCTTCCAATCCCATATCTTCATCATCATTCCATACTAGCGATTCCTCATGGCCAAATATGAAATCATCCTCTTTATTCTGTAAAGGATGTTTTGCATGTAAATCCTCGTTAGCATGTACTTCTTTATTCTTTACCGGAGCGATATGAATCTTGCGTTCTTCTTTTCTATTTTCCTTAATGGTTAATACTGGTTTTTCACTTTCGTTTATTTTATCAACAGTTCCAGGACTAAATAAATCATCGTCAATATCCCAAAGAGGTTCATCATCAATTGATTTATCCGTGACAGTATCATTATCTTTTTTCTGTAAAGGCTGCTCGTTTTTATTAAATTCGGTATCCATGTAAGGTATATTTTTAGTTTGTTCTAATTCTGGCTTCTTTTCATCCGTGTTCGTTTCTTGCAAACATGTAGGGTTTTTTTCAGTCTTTTGCTTAACGGGCTGGTCTGTTTCTTTCATAACCTCAGGACCGGCTGGTTTTACAATCACTGCACCAATATCTTTTTTGGGTTCATCTTCCCAAAAGAAATCATCCATACCATCACTTATGTCTTCTTTTACTTCCTTTATTTCCTTAGGTTTTAATATAGCTGTGTCCTGTTTGTTGTCATTAACCATTCTCTCTGGTTTAATATCCACCTTTGGTTTAACCGTTATGACCGACTTGTTATCAGATGGTTTATTTTCTTTCTGCATCATTTTATTTGGTTTTTCTGGTTTTACAGATGCATCTACTATAGGATTGGCCTCCATTGTCTTTCCCATATTTGTCTGATTCGGCATCTCTAAATATATTATGACAGGGTTCTCTGTACGGTTTTTTTCTAGTATCTTATCAAAATCACCTTGAAGTATATTTTTAATAGTCGGTATGGAAAACTCACATACCCTATCATCTAAATATAAGTATATTTTTGTGTTATCTTCCGACACCAAGCAAGAACAGTTACTCCTTAATAGCAATGCAGCAGCGTTATTCCTGATACGGTAGACTGATGTCAGGCTTTTCTTATAATACTGTTCAAGGAGCTCTTCTTCTCCATCGAACCGGATGTTTTGTAAGGATTCATCCCTTTCCGCCTCCAGTTCTTTCATCAGAATATCAGACTCCTTAAGTGTCAGTGCAAGTTTTTGGATTTTGTCTTTTTTTGAAATCATTGTTAATTTTCCTCCTTCTTATTTTTTTTCGTCTTAGGTGGTTTTGGTTCCTTCTTATCTTTTTTTAAAAAAAGCCCAAAGAAACCTCCACTCTTTTTTTCGGGAGCCGAAGGTACCTCTTTTTCTATTTTCCATATAATATCCGCCAAATTCAGTAATTCCTTTTTAGCATCCAATGTATATGTAACATTGTCTTCATCTAGTACCAAAGGCGTGCCATCATATACTCGGTTTAGGAAAATTGTTTTTGAGATAGCAGGAATCTTAGCAACAAAGTTCATCCTATATTTTGTTTCAAGGTCTTCTGCAGTAAAATGGAGCTTTTCAACGTCTATTCCCTGTTCCTTAAATTTCTTATTATTCTCTATATTTTCATTCAAGATCCAATTAATTTTATCCGTCAGGTTCAATTTCTTCAATACGCCTAAATATCTTAAATTATTTCGGACATTATTAATATCCAAGTTCATAATATAAAAGCATCGTTCTGCCTTCTGCAGTAACGGATAGGTGGTTATATGCATCATGGATGAATTTGTATCAATTATCACAATGTCGTATTCCTTCTTTAACACCTCAAGAAGATAGATATAATATTCGGATGAAATCTTTAGTGAATCAATTTCTTCTGGCGTTAATGTGGATCCAGCAAGCACATGCAGATTATCCAACCCATCATATGGTACCATGCAGTCCCTAATTAGTTTATTGACAAGCATAATGGAAGAATCATCACCTACAAGATTTCCTTTATCAAAGATTGTGCTGATTGCTTCCATTGCCGTTTTCATGTTTTTTTTCTTGTCTTCTTTAATGTTTAATATTGTGCCAATTGATAATGTCTGCAAATCTGCTTCCACCAATGCAATCCTTGGTTTATCTCCGTTCTCCTTACATACTCCATATTTTGCTATTGCACATGCTGTATTAACTGATAAGAAAGATTTTCCAGTACCTGGCTTAACAGAAGTAAACACATAAACATTGTCAATACTTCCATTTCCAATATTCTTTGCCTGGGCCAAGCCAGAAATCGGTACATCAAACTGCTCCATCGTCTCTGTATTGTTAAGAATATTTTTTGCCAAATAGGATACCGCTTCTTCTGTCTTTGGATTTTTGATCAAATTATCTAAAAGCTCCAGATTTAGGACTTTAGCAATACATATATCATAAATCCCATTCAATACCAATTTGCCCAGTTCATCAATTCTTTCCTGGTCCCTTGGATTAAGCTGGCCTGCCAGATAAATAAACCGGGTATAATGGAACTCCCTCTTTAATGGTGGTAACATTCCTGATAACACACCTTCTCCATCCAATAAGTCAGAAACAATAACAACCTGTGGTTTATGGTTATGAATGTCTACATACAAATCTTCTTTTGTCTTTGAAATGCCTACAACCTCACAGTTAGTTAGTTCTGCCACACTGGAATCTAGGTCTTTGATTCCAGTAGCCATAAGTACTTTATATACTCTATCCTCATTCATATATAAGATCCTTTCATTATTTTTTTCTTATAACTATTCCAATATTATTATGCAAACATTTCCTCAAAAGAGTTGATTTTTCTTTTTAAAAAAATAATTCAACTAATTAATCTTAGAATTTATTAAAATATTAGTTCCAATAGTATGCCATATATAACTCATTGGAGTTAACTATATGTCCAACAAAAAAAGATGTCAGATGACATCTTTATATAACCCGGTATCTCTGTTCCTCAATACATCTGGAACCGTTCTTGGTTTCGACATATCGATAGGTTTTGAATACTTTTTTCTTATTTCTTGTTTTCTTAATTTTAAAGACCGGAAGATAAATTGTAAACTTCTTGTTCCTTAAGTTCCATGCCTCCATGCTCCATAATACCACAACCACAATAAATAAGATAGCGCTCATATTTTCCCTCCACATATTCGTTTATAAGGGTAATATGTAATAAAAGTTAGGCCTATAAATATATTTTAACATGCCAAAGCGGCATCCTTGATTCTTAATACCTTCCTTGAATATGAGGTCGAGGAAATTCCATTTTTACCTGTATTATAAGCAACAAGTGCCATACTCTCATTAAAACCGTTTTTCTTGAGATTTTCTGACATCATATAGACTCCACATCTGATTGATTGATACGGATCCATAAAATCCGTGATTCCAAGGGTTTTTCTTAACCAGCCGTGATTACTGGAATTAATCTGGGCAATTCCATAATCCACCGTTCCATTTTTATTTCTATGTTTTACATTTGGATTAAAACCTGATTCACAGTATAATTTTGAAATTATTAGTTTTTCATATCCAGGTATCCCGTATTCTGCGCACATCTGATATACCCAATCCTGCAAATCTTCTGATAGGTAAGCCTGATAGCCATTGTCGTTTATGGTGTAATATGTAATTCCATTCAATACTACGCCATCTTTTTGATAATCCGGGTCATTTATAGCGATTGCATCTTCAACCATGTTTATTTCTTCTTCTGATAGCTCATTAACCACAATATAATCTTCTGTATTCGATACCTGTGCTGTTGTATCTGCGAATACAGGAGTTACATTCATCGATGTAATCAATCCTATGGTTAAACCACATCTTAAAAAGTTTTTATTAAATTGTTTTAGATGTTTATTCATGTACGTTTTTATGATATGAGTACTATTTCTTAATAATACTATATCAATCTCTCCTTTTTCATTTTTAGTGTTTTTCACACTTAGTTAGTATGAAAGAACACTTCTAAAATGTTACAAATTGTTACAAAAGTATTTCATAAATAATACATTTCAAATTACTCTTGCCATTGGAAGGTCTTCTAAATAAAAATCATACTTATTTCCTGGCCCATTTTCACAGATTGTAAATTTTTCTGATGACATAAACTCAATATTTCCTCTCACTTTTACGGTTGATGAGATATTTCTGCAATATCCATTTACCTCCACGTCTGTATCTTGTGTAATGGTTTTTCCATTAATGGAATAATTAACATTCACATCAATTGGAGCCAGCTCACTCTCATCTTCTTTTCCTTCCTCTGCCAGATATTTAATCGCTAATGCAAGAATATCATCAGAGTTAAGTTCACACCTTCCATTTTCACGATAGGGACATCTTGCCCAACAACTTCCTCCGATTTTTAAATTCGGACAAAATTGTTTTAGTTCTATGATTTGTTTCTTCGTAAGTTTACGTTTCATGTCATTCTCCTTTTTTCATATTTTTAATAGTATGTTAAATATTTTCAGCAAAAAAAGTTAGCTATTCTTCTGTTTCAAACATACTATTAATGACAAATTAAAACAGGAGGATTATTATGAATTCTAAAAAAGAGGCTATGAAACAAAAATCACGTGTTATGAAACAGATGGCAAAACAGGACATGGTACGGAGACTACATATAGCAGATAATATGATTCGGAAAATGGACCAGCAGATTCCGCTCATCAAAGACCATAACCAGAAAAATCCCAAGGATTTACAGCTTGTTCCATGTGGAAAAATTCATAAGCTTATGGTTTGATAAACAAGTAAAGACCTATACATCTCACAATGTATAGGTCTTTTTATGTAATTAGAAATGGCAGATTTCAGATTTAAAAATCAAGGGCACTAAGGCCCTTGGATAACCATGAATTTACAATAACTGAATATCCATAAATTCATGCTGCTAACGCAGATCTATATAAACGTGAGACTGCACCTAATCGAAGTAATAACTTTTGATCAGGCAGTTCACTTTATAATAGTATGTAAGACTTTATGAAATTTTATTAAAAAAACGAATGGCATCATCTAGATTTTCACAACCTGCAATATGCCCTGATGGATGAACAAAAATTAATCCTTTACTAAACTTTTCCAATTCCTCCCTATCTTTACCTCTTAATTCCTCTGGAAAGTACATCCTTCTGCATCCCTTTTTAGGATCAATCCCTTTTTTATTTTTTTCTCTCTCGCTCATCTCTAATAGCAGTACATTAACGCCTCTTTCTGATGGAAATATAATGCCTTTAATATCCTCATGATTCGATGATAATGAAGCGTTAGGTATATAATGATCAAACACTAACAGGTCTTTCCGTAAGGATTCCTGGTAAATGCGTTCACATTCTATTCTTGCCGGGACCAGTGAATTGATACTGTTAATTCTTTCTAGAATGATATCTTCTAGAATTTCAATCCTTTTTCTTCTTTGTAATACTGATAATCCCAATATGAATGGTGACGTTTTATATTTTCCATATGTTTTATTTACCTGCGAAGTAAAGGTATTTACAAACATATCATTATCTTCGTCCATAAGTACTTCCTTGTAGTATAAATTCCATGCATTATTGACACTATCATAATGTATCCTGTTTTCATTATGACAATACTTCCTGTTTATATTTTCTAATGCAATCAATATATCAGTATTCATAGTTTTGCAAAATCTCGGAATGAATGTTGAGTGTTTAAAATGCTCAATTAACGCCTTCAGGACAGGATAAAATGTATTGACGGCTTTTGCAAAAGCTTCATCAGACGAAACTTCAGAGTTCCAGTTTGGATTAAAATACTCGATGGAGGAAGTCAGCAGATTCGTATTGGAAGATGTATCACATTTATCTATTTCAGAAACAAAAACATCATCAAATAAATCGGCATTACTTTTATCCATAAAAACAGTACCATAATCATTCCACAATAGTCCAAACGCTGCATAGGTTTTCCTATTATTTCTTCTCTTTATGTCTCCATGGTGGTCATATGCTCCATCTCCAATATCATATACAATTCCTGCATATTCCTCTGGGACAACATTTAAGCGTTCATATGTAAACTTAGGATTTAACAACATTAGTAGACATGTGGATAAAACATCATCTGCATGGAAAGTTCCATTATGTGTAATTCCTTTATCGTATATTTTAATAGGGATCATGTTTATATCTATATCCTTTCGTATTTTATATAGATATAATGCAAGACTTCTTATTTCTTTTTCATCCAACACACTAAAATAGGAAAAATAAAAAGGAGATTATTATAAAAATTATTTTTATATTTTGAGGAAAAACCTCCTCGTATATTTATCATTATGAAAGAACATAGACAAAAAAAGAGGCTTAGCCTCTTTTAATAATTCATGCTCTCTGTAAATTATTTTTCTTTTCATAACTCATTCTTTTTTTCATTTTTCGTCAAATACAAAAGCAAAAACAGAATCCTCTGTGATTGTGTTTAGTCCAGGCTCGATCACTTGGATAATACCATCTACTTCATCAATTGTTTTTATATAGTTGCATGGAAAATAATTATCCATGTCGTAGGGATCCGGATAACCAAAAGAAACACCTGACTTAATGAGATCTAACCGTTTTCTATTTCTCTTTTCTGTTTTTCATATCTTTCATTAAATTCAATGTATTCCTTGTATGTAATCATAAAATTATTCTCCTTAAGAAATTTGATGGAAGAGACTCCATGTTATAAAAAGGTCATACTTATCTTATTTCTCTTTTTATAATCCAATATAAGAATTGATTCCATTATGAACAGGAACAACGTCAGAAATCCAATTATAGACAGATCAGCAAAAACACTATAGATTATACTTACTTCTAGCAAAACAAACAGAATAAGAGTAATGCCGCCTGCTAACAAATAAAAACCTTCTAATCCAATTTCTTCTCTTTTCTTTAGTCCTTTTATATAGAAATAAACTTCTTTAAAAGACTCTTATAATCCATCTTTTCAAGTTCCTCTTCTTTATAATATCCACTCATTACAGCCCAGTCTTCTAAATTAACATTCTCAGGTTTTTCTCTAAAAACCCAGGCTGACTGATTGATATATCCCTCATTCACTAATTGGTTATAAAAATCTTCTGCCTCTGGAAAACATTTCGTACAACCATAGTAATATGACGATCTATCACTAAATGGCACAGTTAATGGGACTGCTATTTCCCACATAGACTCAAATTTTATTTCATCGCCACAACAATGGCAGCTTCTTGAAAAGATTGGAACCATCTTTCTTGGTTTTGTTCGTCTTTCATATTCTTCATTATGTCTTCTGCACATCTCTTCCACTGTCTTTCTCATTTTATTATCCTCCTTAACGTTATGTAGTTATTTTTGGACTTCTCTCCAGACCCTTAAGTTTTTCATTTTACTGTTTTAACCCAGAAGACAACATTATGATATACATCCTGTCCCATTCCAATTACTTTATAATAGGCTCCTGTACTTTTATTTACTAATACCGGAGACTGAAAGACATTATTTTCATCTATTTCTTTGAAATAGATATCAAGAAGTCCTTTTATGGTAAGCTCTCGATTGCCAAACTCAAATGACATATCATCACTGCTTAAACCTTTCAAAAAGAAATAAGTTTTATCTAAATCCAATCCTTTTCTTTTTTTCCGACTGAAAGCTGCATCCACAATCTTAATTTCAAGATCAGTTCCGGATTCATCAAAAAACCTAATCTTTCCACTAATATTGGGTACCTTATAAAGTTGAATCAGAAACGCAACAAACTTCATGTTTCCATCCACTTCTTTTGCAAAATCATACATATCCATCATATTTGTTCCTCCATATCTATTAATCTCCAGATATCCATTACCTAAATAGTATGTTTTTATTACAAAAAAAATAAAAGCACATCTGTGCCTTTATTTTGATTTTTCATCCAGGAAATCATGAGCAACATCTTTGGGTGACATTCCTTCTTCGTCTACCAAGTAATTTAATTTTGCCATCTCTTCCGTAGACAGAAGTTCTGTCATTTTCTCTGTAACACTTGAAATCACTGGATATTTCTCTATGATCTCTGAACGGAAAACAGGAACGGCATAATAAGGTGGAAATGCACCCTTATCATCTTCAAGGATCTTCAGTTCAAATTTTTCCAGTAATCCGTCAGTGGAGTAAGCATCAATTAATTCACCTTCTCCGTTCATTAAGGCTGTGTATCTGGAAGCACCATCAACTCCAATTTCATCAGAAAAAGTCAATCCATAGACACTCTTAACCCTTTTTAGACCATCTTCCCTATTTAAAAATGATAACGTGGAAACCATCCTTAATTTTCCACTTTGTTTTTTTAAGTCACTTATTGTATCCAACCCATATTCCTCTGCTATTTCTTTTGTGGTTGAAATTGTGTATGTATTATTAACATTCAGTGATGGTAGAACCACAAGATTGTATTGCTCCAGCATACTACTCCTGGTTTCTTCGTAAACTTGGTTAACATCTGATATTGCTTCCTTTTTTAGGACATTTACATATAGGGTCCCTGTATAGTCAACATAACCATCTATTTCTCCTGCCCGAATTGAAGATAGACAGACGGATTCTCCTCCCAAGTCCGGGATGACTTCTACGTTGTAGTCTGTTTCATTCTCTATCATTTCTTCCATCATATAAGCTAAAATTTCATTCTCTGTAAAGTCCTGGCTAGCTATCGTAATTTGATTTTCCTCTTTTGGTTTTAAGTATGAAGCCATTATCAATCCTATCATTGTTGCCATGGCAGCAATCACAATTAGTCTATCTAGTTTTTTCTGTTTGATTTTCTTACTTTTATCCTTTCCTTCCATTAGACTAATGGGTGTCACAATAGTTTCAATTGCAGCAAACACACGGTCTACAAGTAGGGCTAAAATACATGCTGGAATCGCACCAGCCAGTATCTTTGAATTATCTACTGTCCTGATTCCAGAAAACACTAAAAATCCAAGACCTCCGCCTCCAACAAAAGCAGCCAGTGTCATAAGTCCTACCGCCGATACTGCAGATATCCTGACGCCTGTCATAATGACCGGAAGCGCCATTGGCAAACGAATCTTAAACAAAATCTGCCATTTTGTAAGTCCAATTCCTTCTGCTGCTTCCAGAGTCTGTTCATTGATATTCATGAGTCCGGCATATGTGTTCTTTATGATTGGCAGCAGTGAATAAATTACAACCAGGCATATGGCAGGTTTTACGCCAATCCCTAAGACCGGAATCGTTAAACCGAGCAATGCCATGCTTGGTATTGCCTGAACCAGGTTTGCAAATGCCAGGACTGGTTTACTCGTTTTCCTTACATAAGAAATAAGAATTCCAAGTGGTACTCCAATCAGGATGGCTGCAAATAATGCAATTACAGTTAGTTGTATATGTTCAAAAAATAGATATAATATTTCCTCTCTTGCTGTGGAAACATATTGAAGGAAGTCTTTCATGTTAATTTTCCTCCTTGTTCTCTGGGATAAATTGCCGGCTTAGGGTGTTTACTAATGTACTCCTTGTTATTAAGCCTTCTAGCATGCCATTTACATTTACAACTGGAAGTGTCGATATATGTTTTTCATCAAATTTTGTAAGTAAATCAACAATACAGCTGTCCGGTGATACGGATGTTATATTTGTATCCATTAAATCCTCTGCCTTCTTATTTTCTCCATTGTATCCGATTAAAGAATCTGCATATAAAACACCATATAACCGTTTGTTCTTATCTGTTACCATCAACGTATCTACATGCCTACGACTCATTGTCTCAACACACTTAAAGATTGGCATTCTTGGATGACAGCATACCGGTTCTGAAATCATGATATCCTTAGTCCTAATAAACTTTGGTGAAGTCCATATCCGGTTTGGACCGACAAAATTCTTTACAAAATCGTTTGCTGGATACTTTAAAATGTTTTCTGGTGTATCAAACTGTGTAATCCTACCATCCTCCATGATACAAATCCGGTCAGCAAGTTTTATTGCCTCATCCATATCGTGTGTCACAAAAACAATCGTTCGTTTCAGTTCTTCCTGCATCTCTAATAGTGAATTCTGTATCTGGGCCCTTGTGATTGGGTCCAATGCGGAAAATGGTTCATCCATTAATACAATTTCTGGATTTGTCATGAATGCACGGACTACACCTGCTCGTTGCTGCTGTCCACCTGAGAGTTCGGATGGGAAAGCAGACAAATATATTTCCGGATCCAAGTTAACCATTTCCATCAGTCGTCTTCCGTGATTAGAGATTTCTTTATGATTGTTTGAATTTAATTTTGCAATCAACGATATGTTTTCTTCTATTGTCATATGTGGAAACAGTCCGGTCTGCTGAATTACATATCCCATCTTACGTCTTAATTCAATTGTATCTAGTTTAGAGATATCTTCTCCATTTATCTCTATTACACCATCTGATGGACTTATTAGTTTATTAATCATTTTTAATGTCGTTGTTTTTCCACATCCACTTTCACCAAGTAAAACAATAAACTCTCCATCTTTAATTTCCATGCTTATTTTATCAATCACTGCTTTATCATGAAAATATTTGGAGACGTTTTTAAAATGAATCATTATTATATCCTCCTGTTCTTTTCTATCATTCAGTATGTAAGATTTTCTTATATAAGGTTTTTAATAAATAAAAAGCCTATTACTAGGCTTTAAATTAAATTACAGAAACCAATTGATGGATGAATCGGCTCAATATATAGAATCCGTTCTTTCTTTTCGATATTTATGATTGTCCAATCTTTTGATGCATCAACCATTACAATCTTAATCTCTCTTATATTCTTTTCTTCCTTGGCAGAATATAGATATACGTCATTTTTTTTGTCATAAACAATCATGTGATGTTTACATAGCTCCATCTTCTTTCTATTTGAAGGAATATCTTCCACCTGATAAGCTATTTCTCTAATTCTATTGATAACATCCTTCCCTCTTATCTTCAGCAGATCGTTGGAATGTTCAGCAACCTCTAATAATTCGTGAGGCAAACTCTCCAAATCAAAATCATAAAATAGTAATACTTCCATATTCTTTCTGGCCCTTTTCATTGCGTCTGCTTTTGATAGGACTTCATATTCGTAAAAGTCTTTATCCATAATATCAAGAAGTTTATTATCTACAGTTCTTTCCTCATAGTATTGACATCGGTAACATTCCTCAGATATATTACTTCCTACTTCTTATAATTTCCAGATGCACCAAATGGACATCGGCTGCCTTTGCTTCCATCGCTGTAAATTCTATTTGCTGGCCATTTGCATTTAGGAAACCGTTCTTCATACGCTGCTATTTCCTGTATGGAATATAGGCCATATTCTTTGGCTTTCTCATGTGGTAAAATGCCCAATTCATAATCAATCCAATCCTGTGGTTCCATGAAGTGGTCTCCCATCCAGTATTCATTCATGACAAACTGTTTCCCTTCAATCGGTAGTGATTCAAAATATTCAAACATCTCATCTTCATATTTATAGTGGCTCCAGTCATATTCCTTACATTCTTCATTATCATATACCAATTCATCTGACCATATCTCTGGGCAGCTGGCCTTATAGCATTCATCACACAACTGTATTTTAGTGGAACAACAGTCAAATGCAGAACCATAGCCCAACGGTCCAAATTCTATTTTATGAATATCATCTTTCTCCTGTAAACATTTCCAACATAATTTTTCGGTTGATTTGATTGCTTTAATTTTCTCCATGATTTACTCCTTCAATAATTGATAAAAATAGTATGTAATAAAAAAGAAACCAATAGGAAACTGGTTTCTTATCCTGACTATATTATTATTTCATTCTGCAAAAATTAATGGTATCATCTACTATATCAAAATATTGGATTGACTCTGCTCCATCGTATTCTGATATAATCCATGGTTTGCTAATATCCACTGTTACGATTGACATCGTTTTAATGTGATGATATGGATTAAATTCAGACGGTATATAAAAATAGCAATCTAACTTTTCACAATAAACGATATTATGTTTCTTTATCATTTCAGCCATGGAAGTTTCATCCATTCCATCCAAGTTCTCTATTTTATATGCCGCCTCACGTATTTTATCAATCACTCTTCCAGTTCTTTCTTGTAATGGCCCTGCCGGATTTTCATTTATTGCAGATCTAATACAAGATGGTACCGTATTAAGTCCAAAACTTGTATAAATAAGGACTTCCATTGTTTTCTTATCTTCTTTTTTATCATTCATATATCTCTCTCCTTTTCATTTCTAAGAATAGTATGAAAAAAAAGAAACCATTGTAATCTGGTTTCTTCTTATGTAACTTAGCAAAAATAATGATGGCCGATACCTGAACGCATTTCCTCATATCGCCAATCCGGGTCACCATCATTGGGACCATGCTGATATCTCATGCCATTCAGATAGTCAGAGTTGATTTCCTGTTCTACAGCAAGTTCTTCAAAACCCATGTCGTCAATTCTTAATTCCAAGCATTCGTTACACATAATAAAATCCTCCTTCTGTGGAGATTCGTGTCTCCATTCATCAATTATTCATAGTTATTATGTGTGTTTTAGAATGAAATAATGGATATTTTTAGAAATTTCTAATTCATTGCTTTCTCCTTCATTAACAGATGCAAGACCAACAATTAAGAATGGTAAAGAAAAAGGCTATAAGGCCTTTTAAGTTATCTGTTTAAGTTGTAACGTCTATGAATCCATGTGATTTCATTCGTCTCATTTCATCATTTGCATTTGCTTCTGTACCATAGGTTATATAAATCCAATTTTCTCCTTTTACTTCTACTAATGATAGCTCTCTTTTATCATAATTCACCCAGAAACCATGATCTACAAAATGTAAGTCCTTGTCCATAAGCAGTTCGATGATTTCATTCATCTTGAATTCTAAATATTCGGGTTCATCAATTGCCTGTTTCCATGAGAAACTTTCGTGTCTTTTTTGGTCCTGTTTACTTAAAAATTCATTAATACTTTCAATATCATCGCCATAAACACCATCATAAAGGTTCCCGCCACCATTATTGTATATTTCATAATATATTTTAGATATGGAGATGAATACATTCATATATTCATTGTCAGTTTTGTTATAGGTGGGCATTATTTCACTAACCATATCTGCCCAACTTTGATATTTGCCAGCACCATCCCAATAAGTATTATTTTCTATCGGCATATTAATCTCTCCTCCACTTTCCCTGTGACACCGTTCCTGGCATAAGATACTCTGCCTCGTTTTCGATGATAGAGTCAAAAATATCTCCTAATGCATTGTTATAAGAAATTTCAGTCTCATTTTTTGGTGCTACAATTCTCAATCCTGCACATGTACTTAAAATATTTTCATAGGCTCTTCCGTATGCCATTTTTGTTTCATTCATTTTTCTCTCGTCCTTTCTTGATTTTACAGAACAAATATGCCTATAACTACTAGTCCGATGCTAAAACTAAATAAAATCAGTCCAATAATCATAAAAGCCATCCTTAATATAACCATCTGGTCCATAGGATTATAAAATTCTTTCGGGTTATTAGGATTAATAAAAAGTTCCACCTCTTGTCCTATCTGAAATGACTTCCTAGTTCCTCCAACATGTGAGCACCTTTGTATTCTTTGATTGTCTACCCAGTATTCATATATAGGATACCAAGACGAATTCTGATTGTAATTAACCAACGTGTCTGTTCTATTCCTTGTCATGTTAATCACTTTGGCATTTACCTTTTGGTTACAGACTCGTTTTTTGTGTTTCATAACTTTTGATAAACCAATCGATATTCCCAAAAAAATGAATCCAACAAGTAAACATATAATTGCAATAGGGTATAATATATATTGTGTTTCCATATCATTCCTTTCCTTTAAATGGATTCTGAATTTTTAATACATTCATCCAGATATTCAGCAATAGCATTATTTAATGTCAGTAAATCTTTTTCTCCCAATTCCAGGATGTAAGCTTTCTGAGCTCCATAATTAAGGTATGGAATAATCGTATAGAACCATCTGTCTACCTTTCCATTTTCTTTTCCTTCTGGATCTCTGAAATATGATTTGCGTTCTCTTTTTATTTTCCATTCGGCTCCATCACCTAATGTTATTAGTGTTACATCATCTTTTACAGTCTTACAATCCCTCAGTGTTACACATGTCAGTCTTGCTTCGTCTTTATAACGGGTTTCCTGTAGCCATAAATACAGATAACAATTCAGGTTTAATAGACTACTACATTCATCACAACGGCATTCGAATACCATTTCAGGAGCTCTATTTTCTTCTCTCATGAACTCGTTTTGATATAAAATAGCAAATGATAAATATTCTTTGTAGTAATTATCCCAGCTTTTAGGACAACGATAATCAAATCCATGAACAGATGACTGCCTGGGATAAAACCTAACGGTTTCATCTCCTAATTTAGCATCGATATGGTGCTTTTTATGTCTATACCAATGTTTCAACTGTTGTTCCCATATGGATAGAATATCAGCATCTCTTTCTAAAGCCAATCTTCGGTACATTGTTTCTTTTGATGCAGCTAAATTCAAAGCAACCGTAAGCCTTACTTCTTTATTTGAAAAATCAGCATACTCATCCAATCGTTCTGGATCTGTTGTAAGTTCTAATTTTTCTAATAATTCATCTAGTTCTAACATAAGTTCTCCTTTCGAAAAAACGCTGCTCTAACCTTTAAGATTAAGCCGCGTTTCTATTCACTATTTTGCAAACTGTTTTTTCATATCAAGTTCAAAAAGTTTCAAAGCTGATTTCGCCTGTCCTTTAATTAAAACATTCAATTTTTTGATTGCAACTTTCTTTCCTTCTTTTTCATCAGGAGTATCATCTTCGTGGCAGATAGCTGTTGCAACCAGCTTATCATGAACAAGATAGCGTTTTTTTGAAAGGAGCCATTCCGGATCTACAAAAGGATATCGTTTCAAAATAAGATTGATTCCATCTAGCTCATGTCCTTCTTCAATTGCAGTTGTTTTTCTTCCATCACTTGATACATAAAAACGCAAAGTTTTTACTTCTTCTTTCATACTTTTCTCAATTCCTAAATCAAAAATTGTTTCAAGTCCAATTCCCATTTTAATTTTCTCCTTTTATGTTTATAATCATTTATTATTATGTATTGAAGATTTTTAAAACAACTCGTTCCATTTATTTACTAGTTTCCAAATCACATTATCATTAACTGGCTCTGACTTTGTTCCTAATCTATACCGCTTAATTACTCTGCCGTTAAATACCCTCCAGTATTGTATCTAAAGTCATTATAATCACATGGGCAAATATCTTCAGTCCATGCCAAAATCACATGGCTAACTGCATTTTCCTTTCCAGGATCATGCCAATATTGTTTCTCTGCATTATATTCCATCATTTGTAGATATCGATTGTATTCCTTTCCTCGATAAAATTGTACACAAGTACACAGGTACCTTCCACTTATGCCTGGATTATTTTGGGATGGTTTTATAACATTATTCTCTATTCTACTTAATATAACATTCCACATTTTTTCCTCCGATTTGTTTTTGTAATTTCAGATTTTTAATTATATAGTTTCCTCAAGTATATCCAAAAGTCCAGCTGGAGAAATTTCTTCTATGAAGTTTGAAAATTCATCGCATTTCTTTTTGTATGGACATCCTTCACATTCAATCTTGCGTTCTTTACACTTTTCTGCTAATTCTTTAATTGTCATTTTTTTATTCTCCATTTCTATTTGATTGTATTATTAATATGTAAGTATATTTATTTTCACAATCATGCTTTCTGCCATAACAAAAAATTATTTAAGGTTCTTCTTTTTCCAAAGCAGATAGTGCTTCATCAAATATTCCCTCTGGTTTATTTTCATTCACTTTCTCTAATACCATTTCTGGAACTCCATAATAAGCGGCTGAGATGGCTCCTGCAATCGCACCTATTGTGTCTGTATCACCTTTAAATGAAAGAACATTATTGATTGTTGATTCATATGAATCAGAATTATAAAAACATATAACAGCTGCAGGTATAGAAAACTGGCATGTTGCATCCGATTTCATAGGAGTAATAGGATTTTTTATTTCATCAAAAGAAAATTTCGAGAAACCATAGACTCCTCTATAATGTTTCATCATATATTTGTAAATCTGTTCTTTACTGTATCCTTTTCTTGCCATCCAAATTGAGACTGCTGTAATAACAGCTCCCTTAATCCCTTCTGGATGGTTGTGTGTAGCTGCTGCACTGGCAACCGCATACAATATTACATCTTTTATATCATCGAACCAGGCACCTATTGGTGACACGCGCATCGCTGAACCATTTCCATAACTGCCATATGGCGTATCA
>OKTP01000178.1_pt1 | contig 30221 bp, 32 predicted proteins | sample 1606291 | NCBI WGS metagenome assembly OKTP01 (sample SAMEA3879558, study PRJEB24766) | human gut metagenome | biome: human-associated habitat; feature: feces | place: USA | collected 1985/1987
ATAACAAAATATACATAGAATATTCTAAAGTAATAACTATTTTTATAATTATTTAATTTACGTGTTAATAATTAACAAAGATGAAAATAAAAAGAGACTAGAGCAAATATTTATTTTTTGTTTTCGTCTCTTTTCTTTATTAAATTTATTTTAAGATTCAAAAATTTCGGACGCAGTTTCTGGCAAAGGAATTGTTATATCATTAAAGTTGTATATTTTAAGAATTTGATTAGACGTTTCAATGGTTTTTTGTATGGCTATATCTGAGCAATTCTGTTCAATATCACTCACTTGATTCAATAGAGAAATGATTGTCACTGTTTCAATCAGAAACTTGAATCTAGTTTCGTTATTGCCTAAAGTTAATATTATATTTACTTGGATATCATTTGAATTATTATCATATGTAGGAACAGCTATTTCTCCTGAAATATCTAATTCTAAACTCTCATTAACTTGCTCATTATTCTGATTGACTTCAAACTGATTTCTTATGACTTCATGGTCTTGAATTGTATATTCTAGCATAAGTTCTCCTTGTGTTTTTATAATGTTTATAGTTTAATCATATCATATATTAAAGTCTACAAAAAGGTGTTTACGCTAAATTTCAACAATGCTTTAACATAATCTGTTGATTTATTAAAAACTTATGATATAATTAATAGTGTAAGAAAGGTATTATTCTTCTTGCAAAACATAGTATATGAATAGGCAGAAATGCCAACAATAAGATAAGGACAGCAATATTATTAGGGTGTGGTAGATAGTTGGTCCTAACGATTCTACTATTTATTAAAACAGTGACATAAGAACCTGAGTTTAATAAATGAACCACAGGAAGGCGATTGGCTCCTAAGCCTGACCCACGGGCTACTAAAATAATGTGGACTACGACCTCCCGATGAGGAGGTTCCAATCAGGGAACACAATGTGTGTTCCTTTTTTTATTAAGATGCGTTATAAAAATGAAAAGTATTTTAATTCAATGGTCAATAATTGTATAGATATAATCAATTATTATTAATTAAAAACGCTACACTTCCCTTAATTTTTATATTATGATATAATCAAATTGCTTAAGAGAGGATATTATTCTAAATTATTGGGAAAAATAGTATAATAGAAAGAAGTATGAGAATGAAAAATATTGAATGTAAATTTCCTTTATATTTTGAAAATTTTGAAATACCAATGTGGGCAAAAGAACAAGAGTTAGAGGTTTTTCGAGCATGTCCTACTGGAAAGATTGAAAAGGAATCTTTTTTAAATTCATATGAAGAGAATAATTTTAAAGTAGAATTAGGATTTGAGAGTGACAATCCACAGGTCTATTCATTATCGAGTTATCTTAAATTTAGAGATATAAAACGTTTTGCAACAATGAACAGCCAGTACGATGTTCCATTTATAATTGCAAAAGGAATAACGTCTCCTGATTGTGGGCCTTGTCTAGAAACACAAAAATGGAAGAAAGCGTTAGGACAAAGATATAAGGGCTCACACGTTGACTGGTGGCTATATGATAATGCAGAGCCTTGGATATATTTTAGAGAGTTTGAGGAGGTGAATTAAAATGAATATTGAAAAAATATTTAATGAATCAGGTTTATTTAAAAATATAAAAATAGATACAATACTATTTGAAGAAAGATACCCTGTCTTGTTTACCTGTTTAGAAGGAGATAGAGTATATTTGGTTATTTGTTCAGAAGTTACAGCTACTAAAGTTGTATGGATTTGTACAGAGACAAATTATGACATTTTAATTCAACTTTTAAAGGATGAAATGACAATTAGGGATGCATTTTTAGGATATACAGATGAGAAAAAAGTTATAGAGTATTTTGGTCCTAATCATAGTATAAGTATAAATATTGTAACTGAAAACTCAATTAATAAAAAACTTCTACCAACTGCTGGACAATATATGGATGCCGAAATTGGAGAATTTGATGATGAACTTAAAATATTTGAGAAGCGTAATAAATCGTACAATCTGTTTTTAAATTTTTCATTTTATTTGCAAAAAATCGAAATATTAAAATCATTTAGTGTTGTTCACGAATTTAAAAAAAATGATACTTTAGATGAATTTAAGAGTATAGATGAAAATTGCAAAACATTAAACAACACTAAAGAATTTATTAAGACATATATAAACTGAGGAGTCATACAATGAAATATAAATTATCGAAGTATAAAATCACTGAGTCAAATTTCAAATTGAATTCAAAAGAAGCTAACAAAAATGAAGATAGACTATCTTTTAATGTGTCAGGTATGAGTTCTTTGCCTAATGATTTTGATGGAATTGAAAAAAACAAGATGATATCAGAATTAAAATTAAAACTTGGCAAAGAAGATGAGAGACTCTGTCTTGAAATTAAAATTATTTGTCAAATTATCATCAATAAAGATGATAATGATATTCTTGTAAAAGACGAAATAGAAAGAAATTGTACAGAGTTATCAATTAGAATGGTTATTGATGTTGCAAACAACTTACTTGAATTTTACCAGATGGAAGGTATCTCAATTCCACCAATTGAAGAAATGCAAGATGTAGAAGATGAATAGAAAAGTTAAATGCCCAAAGCCTTTTAAAAAGCAAAAAATAAATTGAGAAAATATCAAAAATATGGTATAATATACCTACATGAGAAAGGAGAAGACAATACAATATTTCGCTTATCTATCTAATTCTTTATTGTCTTTTCTTGGGCTTCTTATGGAGTCCTTTTTCTTTTACACAATTACAAAAAGGTTTATCATGCCAAAGATGTTTTCTTACTATTATCGCAGGAGAGGAGGTTTATATGATTTGCGATATAGAAAATGATAATAAGGTTTCATCAGCCTTGGTGGTTTTTAGTGTGTGGCGTCAATTTGAAATCACAGCACAACTAGCCTCCTAATATATCATAAGCTGGTTATCACCAAAGTAGATGCTAATATTCTAGTTATGTTTGTGCACGTTTAAATTTGAGTTCGTAAAACCATAAATGGCCAATGACCGTGGTAGATAAGGATTTAAAGGTGTTGTTGCATCTAGATAATGAATGGGTGGCTTCTGCCCAGGATACTGCAATTTCCAAAATAGCGGAGAAATTAAATTTATTTAATTTCATAGGACGATGTGATTTTTTAATCGGGATGACTTAGCCTTTTAGGCTGCAAGGGTACATTGAGCACACGAGATAAATCTTGTGATAGTCAAATAGAAAATAGCGATAGTTATACTGCGACTGATGGAGTTGGGATTTTCCAACTTTTTTTCTTTCCTTCCATATTTCTAAGAATAATTTTTTAATTATTCTGGGTGGGGTGATTGTAACTTCTGGTAAGAATTCGCTCCTGTTTCCAGCTCTCTCTGGAGTTGATTGTATCCCATTTTATGAGATTGAGTGATTTAAATATTTATTTGAATTCTTAACAGTAAATTCTAAAATAAAAGATAAAATAATTTTATTCATAGATTTTATATAGAATTTAGAGAGGTTAAGAGATTATAAGAGGTTATAAGGATGAAGAGATATAAGACATATAACACTAGAGAATTACTTAATATAAAAAGCACTAAAAGTGAATGTTGTTGTCCTATCTGTAAGAGAACACACTCATCAGAATACATTATTTGTCAGGAATGCCAAGATTTACTCTTTTTTCTTTGTCAGTTATACTCAGTAGAAGATAATTGTATATCACTTGATGTAGTGAAACAATTATATGATGAGTATTCTTCAATGAATAAGGTTACATTACAAACACTTATAAATAATAAGTCTAATTATTTTAAAACAAGATTTTTAATTGAAGAAAAGATACGTAAAGACCCACCAATAAGAACCCTTTCTAGCAATCAACACATTTGTATACGCTGTAAGCAAATATTTGCAGATAAAACAATTGATAAAGATAATATTTTTGCTGTGTGTAGAAACTGTTCAACACGAAAAGGACATAAAAGCTATGGTGTAAGAAATACAGCAAAGGTTAAATTAACAAAGAGCGATAAAGTTCCTTTTTATGTGAACAAATTAATGTCTAAATGTACAGATAAAGTGTTCCTTAATGCTGAAGGAGATATTTTAAACCCAAAAATCACCTATAAGTGTTTAAAATGTAAAAGAATTATTATTCAGACTTATGACGATATTCAAAAAGGATTAGGGCATAACTGTCCTGAGTTAGATTCTAAAGGTGAATCTTTATTTGAAGAATATTTGATAGAAAAAAATATGCAATATCATAGAGAGTTCAAAACATTAAAGTGTATTAATCCAGAAACAGGACGCATTTTACCTTATGATTTTGAACTGATTAATGAGAATTGCATTGTAGAGATACATGGGAGACAACATTATGTGTATATACCATACTTTCATAAAACTCGTGAGGAATTTATAAAAAGACAGGAAATTGATAAGTTTAAAAAAGATTTTGCTTTATCAAAGGGATATAAATATATAGAAATTAATGCTGAAATATTTGATAAAGAGGATTATAAAACAAAAATAGATAAAAAAATAGAGGAGATATTATGAGACCATTAACCAAATACGATACAAATGAAGTATTACAAATCAAAAAAGATAAAGAACAACTAGAAAAATGCCCCATTTGTGGATTATTGCATAAAGAAGCTTACATTGTTTGCCATATATGCAGAGAAAATGTCCCGTTATTGGCTAAAAAATTACATATCAATGTTAATAAGATACTTATAACAAGACTGCAGTACCATTTTTATATAGGTCGTAGTTTTGCACCACAAATAGAATATGAAAAAATGCTATATAAACCAAATAAAGAGTTGATGAACATGATAACAAAGATGCCCCCAAAGACTACAAAAATAGCTAAAGCAAAAAAAGCAACAAGAAAAGCATCATTAGGATATAAAGAATACAAATTTGATAAGCATTTCTAATTATATTAAAAAAACAAGAGCAGAGATAATCTATTATAGATTTTCCTGCTCTCTATTTATATTATTTTCTATTTTCTTCTCATTTATATATCTCCTCATCTTCCCATGAGAATCTAATGATACAATATGTATATCGTTACCAACTGCACTATAGAGTGAGAAAGATTCCTCTAACTTCCTGGAAACCTCCATTAAAGCTCTGGCTTTCAATATTAATTCATCAATAGTCCAATTTATTCCTATGTTTAATCCATTAACAATCTGGCTATGGCAGCCACCTGCAAAAATTCCTGTTTTTATTTGATAGGGAGATGAAGTCATCCCATCTGTTGTGATATCTATAGATTGACTTACAAATCTATCATAATTGTCTATGTTTTTCTGATATCCAATTAAGAAGTGAAATTCGTAAGGCTTCTCATTTTTCTGCAGTCCTTTAATACATAATAATAATCTATTGAGAAACTCAGAAGGATTATCACCTTCTTTTAAATTATCATTAATTATATCCTCAAGATTTATATAATTACCATTGCTTAATTCTATTTGATTTTTGCCAAATGTTAAAAGTATGAATTGACTGTTACAAAATAGCTTTTGCGTTTTTCTTCCCACTTCCTCTTCTCTATCTCCATTTGTGTAATGGACAGTACTTTTACTATCTGCTATAGCAACAATTCCATTTTGATTATGTAACATAGCAACAAAACTCATATTTTCCGTATCCTTTCTTTTATTTTGTGATTGATTATACATTCTCTATCTCTCCAGTAGATATCTACTGTCTTAAGTATAACATAAAAAGAACTTCATAAGACTTCTCATGAAGATTCCTATCTTTTAAACGCTATTTAATCTGCCTGATACTGGACTTATAAAGTCATCAGGGAATGACAATGGAGAAATTATGAGTTTGCTCACAGCGTTAATATCAAAAAGTAGCATCAGGAATTAAAAAGTGGGGCTGTAATTTATTTATTATAGCCTCTTTTTTAATAGCTAAATATATAGCAAACTTTAAAGATAAACCACCAAGTATATATGGCTTCATACGAATAAAAGAAATCACTATCAAATAATCCATGAGCTATATAATTTCTTGCATTAAGGCCAAGATTGTTGCAAAAAAGATATTGAATTGCAAGAAGTAAATCGTCATCAAATAATTCCTGTATTGTTTGGAGAGATACTATATTTTCAAGTGATAAAGAAGATTCAATGCCAGAATCATCTACTTTATAAGGATAGTCTCCATAGATAATAGATAATTCTCGGATAGAGTTTTCGAATTGAGGCACTAATATATGTAAGGCAGTTGAATAATCATTGTTAAATCCAGCCCAAATTCCTTTTAAATAAAGTGCTCTCCTATTTTTGGGTACAAATTCACTTTGATTGATAATATTTTCAATATCATCTTTACTATATTTAAAATTTTCTTTCATATATTTGTGTGTTTTATGAATGTAGGAAAAACTCATAAAACTTAAAGAGTAATGATATTGTTTCATTCTTATTTGTGAAGTGAGAGCAGAGTTATCCTGATTATTTTCCCATCCATTACTTTTAAAAATAACTCTTCCATTTATATCAAATGTTTGTTGTGGCAAATGAATAGTAAGGCAGTTATGAATATAATATTCTGCATTCTTATACACATCCTTTGAATTTATAAAAGGAATGTTTAAAAAACCACGCAATAGAGATATTTTATTGTCAAAGCATCTCAATTGAAAATAGAGCTCATCTAATTCTTTTTTTATATCGATTTCAAAATCATGATGAGGCAAATTGTTAGCCAATTGAATACTTTTTTTATATCTTTCTTTTAATATATCTTTTCTTTTCTGTTTTGTTCCTTCAAAATCTATTTCTTTTAAGATTTTAACTTCTTCTAATTGCATTTGGGTAGAATCAAAATCACTATTTTTATTTTGAATTGAGTGAAGAGTCTTTTCAATAGACTCTATTTGCTTCCATTGCATTCTTTTTAAATCAACAAGCGTATCAAAAGGTACTTTTTTATTGTTTTTTATCATCTTTAATAAATTAATATACTTGCCAATGACCTCATGCATACCATTTAAATCCTCAATATTATCTATATAATCTTTACATATTACTATAGTTTCTTCAGGGGTTATTATATGGTTTTTATAGGCTATGTTAAGAACCTTATAGAGACTGTCTATATGATATAATGATGAAAATTCAAGAATTTTATCATGTATTTGAGAGGAGGTACCTATCTGTTTATTAAAGGAAACATGGATAATAACAAGATGTAATAAAAGCTTAAAGTATGTTTTATTGTCTTTATAATTCTTCTTAAAAGCCGGTATAAAACTATCGTATGCTAGTCTAAGATAATTTAAGTTATGATTTGCTTCATATAAATACTGGCAAATGAGAGCCTTGCAGTAGGGATGAATATGACAATTTTTAGAGATACTGTTAAGAGAATTTTTTTCTTCTTCATTTAATGACTGATAATTATCGATATAAAATTGAAATAGTTCTAGCGATGCAGAATACATATTTATATTTATAATATTTGAAATTAATTCTGAATAATTTGAGGGAGAATGAGAATTGTAGTCATTCAATTTACCTTTGATATTCTCTAAATTATCATCCAATAATAAAGTATGTATGTCTTGAGAGGTTGGTATGAATTTTTGAACTGTTTTCATTGATAATTCTTCTTTCTATAAATTGTATATGGTCAAGAATCTCTTTCACCTTTAAAAAGAAAAGGTTCATGGTAGAGTAATATTTTAGCATCTCTAAGTTTACGTTCTTGTCTTTTTTCAGCAATCATATAAGATAATCCTGTATATGTAGTTGTAAAAAATGCAACTAAAATTTTTAGATTAATAATATTAAAGATAAGTAATATGCTACTGACACATGAATTAACAAGCAGATATAATTTTAACAGTATTTCAATCTCATCTAATTCAACAGTTTCGTTCGTTATATGATATGTGAAGTAAATAATTGTATACAAAATAAATCCAACATAAAATGGAATCAAAATATTTTTAGTCATAAATGGGAAATATTCATAAATTATAATATAAATACTAAGGATAAATAATCCAAGCTTTGTGACAATAATATCAACCATGCTATAAAGATATGATTTGGTTGATAAAGTTTTAATAATATTTATTGTGTTTAAGTCTTGATTACCCATGAAAGGAGAAGTATAAGGAGCTATAACTGCATACATAACAAAAAAACTAACTGTTATAGCAATCCGTGAAAGAGGATACAGCTGCTCAATCTTTAAATAACCTATTATTCCGCTTCCAGCCCACACCAGAAGAATCATCCAAACTGCATAAGAAAATGTGAAAAAAGTTTTTACCCTTAAGAAATAAGAAACCTTAGTATAAGCATTGAGTAGTCTTGTAAAAAATTTTAACATAATATTATTAAACCCTTTCCTAATTATATATATTATATCATGGTTATTCATAACTGAATAGCAACAAAATGGAGTATTGTAGTGATAAAAACTATTTTCTTAGATATACGAAAATGCATCAGATAAAAAATTATATTAGAAAAAGGAACATAGATATCCATTTTTTTGATACAATACTATATATAGCGGTGAACTGCTGGAGATGAGAATATAAATGGGAGAAACATCAAAAGAGTTAAGAAGAAGGGATGAGATAAAAATGTCTTTTGTTGGTATTATGAAGAGTCATTTTGGGTTAGTTGCTTTTGGTGACAGTCAATCAACACGTTTTGATATTGCAGGCAATCCATATAGAGATGAAATGAGACAAGTGAAGAAGGTCTTTAAGGCAAATAGTTTTTTATTGGTTACTTATGGAACAAATACAGTTATAAGAGATGATAAGGAAGTTCCCTTAGAAGATATAATGAATTTTCTGTTAGAGAAACAGGAAACTAGTTTAGAAGAATTTTTAAAGAGATTAAACAAGGAATTTTTAGAATCCTATGCTTATGGGAGAGAATATCATTTTATTTTTGGTAAAAAAGATGATAAGGAATACACTTTAAATACAGCCGACTTGAGTAAAGAAGGCATTACATATGGTAAATATTTATTAGAATCCTGTATTTTCTGTAAAACATCTATGGCAGTTGACAATATGGTTATCAATTGCCATTGGAGCATAGAGAAAATGAAATCCGCAGCAGAGATGTGGTGTCAATCAGTCATAGATATGGGGGATACATTCCTGGAATATAATCCTGTAGGAAAGCCAATTATTATAGAATCATTATTTTAATAACTGATAAGGGGAACTATAACAAAATGAATAGTTTCTTTTTTAATTGGTAAATCAATATGGGTGTAAGGTTATTCATTTAACACGATGATAGTCATTGACTAAAACCTTGTTATATGATATATTTATAGCAAATGTTTACTAATATAAAAATGTAGGAAGGAATTCTTTATGAGTATAGAAAAAAATCAATTAAGTACAATTATTCTTCATTATGATGAAAATTCATCAGAATTTGAAAAGAATTTTTATAAACAGGTCCTAGATATCGTTCCATTTGAAGTCTTTGTTCAGTATAATTATAAAATGGTCTATTTCTGGAATTTCTTTGATTTATCTCCTGAAGATATAAAGAGCATTCATCCAATCATATTTACACTCCTGTCTAAAAGGTTCTATCTTTTACCAGATTTCGTTTTTAATAATATGACTGAGGAGCAAATTTATATCCTGAATGCGAACCCCATAAATCTCCAATATATACCTATCACTATCTTTAAGCGTTGGTTAGATAGAGATTATAGTCACCTTACAAAAGACTATTTAGAAGCTAGAAAAATCTCTATTATGGTTAAGGGTGTGGACTTTCATGAATGGTTAACAAAGCAGTATCATTCACGCATTTTATTATCAAAAAACTTTTCAAATCTCAAACCAACAAAATTCTATGAGGATGTTAATAGAATTTCAGCTCATGATATCTGTCAATTTCTCAATCCAGATATAATCTATACTTATAAAGGCAATATACAGAAAATCTTAAAAAACTATAAGGGGCTCAACAACAATCTGATTGAAGGATGTACAGATGTTTACGATTATCAAAAGGTTGTTGCATGGCTCAATGAAAAGTATTCATATAGAGTATTTGAGAATCTGGAAGTATTCATGCCATTAAGAGAGGTTCGCCAAAGAGTTTTCAAGGAAATAGGGTATGATAATAAACAGGTTCTAAAAGAAATTATTTATATTTTTGAATATCAAGGACCATATGAAACAAAAGTTCCAAGACTAGAACTGAGTGCACGCACATTTTCATATTTTTATGAAGATGTGATAGAATATATAAAAGAGCGACTTTCTAATAAAGGATTAAAAATCTAAATAATTGCTAATTTATCAAAGAAAGATTGCTTGTCGCATTTGCGGGAGGGGATAATTTTTTTGAAGTATATAAAACTTATTGTTAGTTTCTTAGCCATAAGTCTGCTTGTAGGATGTACAGACTATAGTTATACAAAAGCAAAACAGGTGCAAAATAAAGCAATTGTACTTTCTGAGCCAGATTCAAGAATGGTTTTATTGCAGCAGATAAATGATGCTTTGGCAACAAGAGCTTCTATAGAGCCACAGATAGTTGTCTATTTGCAGGATACAGTTAAACCAACAACTGATATGAAAAGTCATTTAAGTGATGCAATAGAAGTCGCAAAAGAAAGTATAAACTCTATTCAAATCAAAACAAAAGAGTATAGAGTTGTAGAAAAAATGAAAAGTGCACAGGAAAATGCAATCGCATTAATGAAAGAGAATATAGAAATATTGACAGATATGCAAAAGGCATTAGATAAAAATGATTTTACAGATTTAACACAGGCCTATACAAATTATCAAAATAATTTGTCTAAGCTACAAGGGATTGTAGTGGGGTAAAAGAAAGGAAGATATATATGAAAGCATATATCAAAACACACTATGAAATTTTAGCAATGAATAAGGAAGAACTTGCTCAGGTTCCTCCAGATGTTTTTATGATGTATGGAACTTCATTATCTTCATCTTTGCTAGGCTTATTCCCAAAAGAGAAGTGGAATATATTTAGCTATGAGCAATTAATGTATATGAATCAGAAGGTCTTTAATTCTTTAAGCAGTGACGTTCTTCATATGCTATATCAAAAATTCAAAAACAATAGCTCTTTAACAATAAAAAAGCATATTAAAGATAAGACGATAGAGATAGTATCTGAACCACTATCGTTAAAAATATTAAAAAGCTTTGATTACCAAAAGAAAAGAACAGAGAAATTCAATAAAGTTAATGAAAATATGAAACTTTTATTGGAATTTAACAACAAGAGTGATGATTATCTGATTGATGTGAATATTATTCATAATGTTTTTAATATAGAAGACAAATCACCACTCAAAAAATATACAGAAAATATACAGAAAAGAGATTTATTAGATTATTTGCAAAGTACATGTACGCAATCAATAATATTAGATGAGATTCCAGATATAACAACAGTTCAAAATATGTGTTGGAAATATAATCTTGAGCCATTTCATCGACAGTATCAGAAGGGTCTTCGCTATCTTTCAAGTCGAGAGTCAAATTATAAGATTTTAGGATTTCAGATTGGAAAAACCTTATATTTTAAATATGACGATATTATTGAATACATAATACAAAGCAAATAAATTGTTTTTGAAGAGACAGATAATGTCTCTTTTTCTATTTTTAAAATAATATCGAGAGGAGGTATGTGATGAGTAATATTGCATTTATAGGAGGAGTTGTAGAGACTCCAACTTATTTTGATAATGATATTCTTAATATTGATTTGTTAATTTTAAGAAAAGACTTAAATAAAGTAGAGCGTTTAACGGTTATAACAAATAATAATGAAGCAATTGCCAAGGCAGTTAGGGAAATCAATGAAGGTGACTATTTCCTGACAACAAATGCTCATATAATGACAAAGACTTACCTAAGAACAAAAGAACTGGAGTGTAGTGAATGCTATAATACAGAATATAAGAAAGTCAAATCTGAAAGAACAGAAGTTATATTTAATGATTTTAGTATCTTGAAGTTTGAAGGGGATATGCCAGAAGGTATCAATAAGGTTTTTTTAGAAGGTAATGTTTGCAGTGATTTGAATTATAGGGATAAAGATGGAAAAAGCTACTGTAAATATAAGTTAGCTGTTAATCAAAAGGTCTTTGATACAAAGGCGGAGTATCCATATATTGTTACGTTTGGAAAAGATGCAGAGTTGTCAAAGACATACTTAAAGAAAAATTCCAGAGTTTTCATAGAAGGAAGTATTCAGCAAAGAGATATCAGACAATCTGAACCGTTTAGATGTGACGCTTGTGGAGTTGAAGCTGTTAAGAAAATACCTAACATTGTAAGAGAAATCATTACAAGCAATGTTCTCTTTTTAGATAAAGATAAAAGTGATGATAAATAGGGAGGTGGAGAATGTTTAAGAAAAGAAAAGAGGAAGAGTGGAATCCTTGGGAGATTAATGAAACTGAGAATTCTGAAACATTCAATACCCCAGCCCAGAAGGATAAAAAAGTATTTGGATTTATAAAAAAGAGAAATTCTAAAGATATAAAAGAGGAGTTGTGGGATTCAAGTGAAGATATTAATTATCTTGATGAAAATGAACATCATGTCTATGAAAAAGAGGAATTTCACTACAGCAAGCCTAAAATCTTTGGAATATTCTTATGTATTTTTCTTTTGGCAGCTTGTGGAATAGGATACATGAATACAGATTTTGATGAGGTAAATAAGGGATATATTGTAAGTTATGACCTTCATTATGAAAGAGAATATGTGAATCATTCAGATGAGTTATATGAATATTGTCTAGAGCTTAAGGACGACTTAGCACAGATAATGCCACAATTGCCTAATAATTCTCTGTCACTTACCAATAAGGTTGCTTCAATGAAAGAAACATTGATTGCTAAAACGAATAAGGTCTCACGATATACAGAAGTGCCAGAAATAATGGTAACATATAATGATAATCTGATTTCATTTTCGTTAAGTACACAAAAAATGCTGACAACCATGCTATCAAACTATACAAATTCTGATTATATGGCATGGGCTGAAAGTGCATATAATGATTTTAGTACTTCACTTAATGCATTAGAGTATTTAAGAAGCCAAATCAATTCAGTTATTTACAGGAATGTATATGGAGGTGAGAATAATGAGTAGTGAAGATATTTTTGAGATGCAGATTCTAAATCAAGCCAAGAAGATAGAGAATGAATATAAAAAAGAAAAGGAAAGAACACAGAAACTTCGTAAAAACTTTGAAATCATTGCTAAGAAAATATGCAATTTTAAATATGCACAGAAGCAACTGGGTGGCAAAAACCAGATTTTATCTATGAAGGATAATGAACTTAGAGATTTTATCATTGATAATGTATTAGAGCAAAAAGTTGCATTTATGAGAAGCCTAGAAGAAGTACAGACACTTTATTTTCAAGAGATAAAGGAGAAAAAACAACTTGCTAAAAGAGTTTTGGAATTAGAAAAGGAGTTGAATGCTGAGGCTTCAGGAAACCCCTTAAAAGCCATAGATAATCATAAAAACGTGAACACAGATAGTGTCCTTAAAGGTTCGGTTCCTAATCTGCGAACTTCAAGTCATACACTGGAAAATCTAGAGAATATTCTCACGATTGATGGAAAAGTGTGGGATATTCCAAATGAACTTCAAAAATTAAACATTTATCAAGAGGAAATGATAAAAGTGATGGGAGAATCTGGATACAGTGAAACAAGACAAATCTATGATGAAGTGATGAAGCGCATGGATGTTCAGGAAACAACTCTAAAAAATCAAATGGCAGGACTCGTTGAGAATATTATTGTTGAATCTGAACTGGTATCAACATTTTTAAGACGTAACCTTAATCTCTATGGATTAACAGGCTTGGGAGAAGAGATATATCGTCATCTGACTTATAAAAATCCTGTCAAATCAGAAAAGAACAAATTGAAAACACAGCATTCCAGCTTGAAGCATGCCTATTCCATAAAAGATACTGCTACAATACTGCAAGAATTAGGATATACAAATATTTCTATAGATTCATCATCAAATCAGATTCAGGTATCAGGAGGAAATCGATACGTGCCTGATATCATTGCAAACTTTGATGCAAATAAAAAGACATATTGGGAAGTCGAACTTGCACATCATAAGGATGGAGATTTTTTTGAGAAGCTTCAAAAGGCTGCAAAAGTCACTGATACTATCTATATCATTGCACCTGATAAACCAACATTTGATAAGCTGAAGAATCAGGTTGGAAGGTATCGTGCAGATTTGATTAAGAAGGGATTAAAGACTCAGCTTACTATTTTTATTGGTACAATGAACCACTTAAAGAAAAGAGAGATTTTTTCAAATGCTGAATGTAGAGTGAAGATTGGGTAGTTTTTCCTTTCATTTGCAAATTTCATGTATAATAAAAGTGTAAATTATCAAGAGTGAAAGTTAAAAACTATCTTAATTTCACTCTTTTTTTGTTATTTGGAGGTGAGGCTCATGGAGTATTTATTTAGCAATATAACTATCATTTTTCAGAATGCATTTATAACAATCTGGTATTGGTGCAATATGTATCGCTGGCAGCTTCTCCTATTTATACTTTTAGGAATTACGGTTGTCTTAAAGGTGAGAGAAATGAAGGTTCATTTTATTCATGATAACCGCAAAGTTGTCTAGTATATTATTTTGGAGGGAGAAGAATGATTCAAAAAGATTATAGAGCGCCCCGCTATGGAACAGAAGCAGGGTTTATCAGACTGGAGCTATGGGAAACAATAAAAACAATTATTGAATTTCTAGGGCTGTTTGTAGCGACAGTTTATGCATGTGATTTATATTCCTATGTAGGGGAATGGATGATACGTCTTATTATAGCAGCGATAATTGCAACGCTCTTTGCATACTTTTTTGTTCCAGGTGGAGATAGAGAAGGGGCATTAGCAGATATTAGTCGAAACTTATTCTTATATGATGTTGTTGCTATTGGAGGATTTTATATTATTTCAAACTGGGCAAATATTGATGGAAGTCTATTAGGGGTTTCTTTTGGACTTGCATCAGGAACAGTTATGGGGAATACAGTTGCAGGGTATATCCCTGTCATCCTACAGATGATAATTATCATTACGCCAATAACTCATATTTTTTATGAAATAAAGAGAATTTTCACTTATCATAAAAGAGGCTATGGACGTGTTACAAAACGCGAAAGAATGGAACAGTTACAGCGTAATATTGTTAAATAGGAAAGTCAAGGAAAGGACCACTAACAAATTTATTGTTAATCAAATCGACCAACATTGGGCCAAGAGGACCTTATCCTCTTTTTTTGACAGCATACCAAACGGATGGTATGCGGAGGTGATTTGGTGTCAAAATTTCAAAACTCCATGCTGAAGTTTGTAAATAGTAAGTATGGAGATAATGATACATATGATATGGATGATATTAGGATTATTGCATCTGACAGCGTTATCAAAAACAATAAAATGCAATATCTTCTTTTTGATTTTGAGCAGGAAGTATCGCCAGGTAAATATGAGCGTATATTTAAAGCTATTAAGATGATAAAAATAGAGCGTATTCCAAAAAAAGAATTAACATTAAGCAACTTTTTGAATATGCATGCAGGTGTTATTACAGGTTGGAATATGAATCAGATTAATTATCTGCAGATTGTTGCGAATGTGACAAAGCCATATAAAAAAGGATTGATTTTTGCTTATGGAGTTCAAGGAGTATCAAATTCCTCTATTGATGAAGCTAAAAAGGAAGCAGACCGTCAGTTAGCAGGTTTAGAGAAGGGGATTACAGGAACCTTCAAGACTCTTGAATATACTGATTTAGATGCAGAAGATGCACGATGGATATTCCATAAGATGAATGAGATGAAGAATATGTTGGTTGTGCGAGGGATACCTGAACCTAAGATTGTTCAAGGACGTGCGAATACAACTATATTTACATCTGCGGACCAAAAGGATGCTGAAGAGCAGTCTGAAGAGTTTTTATTAGGAATGGATGAATATGAGTATCTATTTGTTGTTTGTGCAACAACGGTTGCTCCTGAAGTTCTTCACAGATGGACGGAAGCTGCATTAAAAGAACAGACCTATTGGGCTTCTCTAAAAAACGGAACAAAGTCTATGACTTTTGGGGTCAGTGTCCCTATGGTTTATGGGTCAAATCTAGGAGCAAGTGAGGGTTGGAATAATGGGCAGAGCCAAACCTTTGGACAAAATTACAGTACATCTCAGACACACACAGTTGGAACGTCTGAATCCTTTAGTGAGGGAACCTCTCAATCATTTACATCAGGACAAAGCTTTGGAAATAATCAGGGATTATCATCTAATCAGTCATTTGGCGAAAGCCTAGGAAGAGGAACATCTTTAAGCAACTCAAATTCTATTGGCCATACATCTTCATTATCAGAGGGAACAACACAAGGAACTTCTTCAAGTACCTCTCAAGGCGTAAATGACAGTACATCAACTAGTACATCTCATACAACTGGAACATCGAATTCATTATCCAATTCTTCATCAGTGTCTCAAAGTACATCAAATTCAGAAAGCTGGGGAGAAAGCCATGGAACAAGCATGGGATATGGAACTTCAACAGGAACGTCTTCTACAACTGGTGGAAGTAATAATTGGTCAAATGGAAAAAATAACGGATGGAGTGCAGGTGTTAACATGGGGTCTTCTCAAAGCCATACAACCAATCACTCTACATCAAAAGGATTGAATGTTAGTGGTTCAGGAGGTGGTGGCTTAAACTTAGGTGTTGTGGATTTTAACTCGTCAACAAGCATAGGAGGGTCATGGACGAAAACAGATGGATGGTCAGATGGTCAAACATCATCTGTAGGTGCTAATGTAGGTCAATCAAGTGGAAGTTCATCTTCGACAGGAGGAGGGACAAGCTGGTCCAATGGTACATCCAATTCAATATCTACAAGTCAGGGAGTCAGTGAAGGGATTTCACATTCCACAGGAATTGGAAGTACTTATGGGACTTCTACTGGAGTAACATCATCTACTGGGACATCAGAAAGCAATTCAACTGGAACAGGAACATCTCATGGGACATCCTCTTCAATTTCTCAGGGAATATCTTCATCAACAAATTCATCATTATCTCAGGGAACATCTCTTTCATCTGGAACAAGTTCAGGAACGAGTGCTTCCTATGGACAATCTAGCAATGCCTCTCTTGGCTCATCTCTTGGTACATCACAGGGCTGGTCTCAATCTGCAAGCTATGGAGCAACACAGGGACATAGCCTAGGAACTTCTGAAAGCTTTAGTCAGGGTACAAGTCAAGGTGTTTCAACAAGTCAGGGCACAAGTTCAGGGACAAGCGGAAGTATATCTAGGGGGTTAAGTGGAAGTATGGGACTTGGCCCAAGCTTATCATTTGGAAAAACATTTCAATGGGAAGATAGGGAAGCAACTCATTTGGTTGATTTGCTCCAGTATTCATTACAGCGATTTATTTCTGCTAAGAATAATTCAGGAATGTGGTTTACAGATTGTTATATTGTGACAGAGAATCAGGAAGCGTCCTCAGCTGCAACAACATTGGCCATGTCTTCATGGCATTCATCAAATGCTATGATTTCTCCATTACAGGTTTATGAGCCTTCACCACTGGAAAGAGAGTATCTATTAAAGCATATGTCAGTGTTTTCTCCATCTACAAAAAAAGAAGGAATACCAGGTCAGTTCGAGTCATACAAATACTCAACACTATTATTATCAAATGAATTGGCTGCTATGACACACCCTCCTCGTGTAAACGTAGGTGGGATACTTGCAACAGTAGACGACCCAATGGTTCTGCCAATTCCTTCAAATCGTCAAAATGGAGAAATCTTTATGGGCTATGTTGCCAATGCTGAAAAATATAGCAGGCAGACTGGATATAATTCAGGCTTTAAATACTGTATTTATGAAAAAGAATTGCATCATGCCTATTTTTCAGGGGCATCTCGAAGTGGGAAGACAGTCGCTGCATTGCGTGCTGTGAGTGAAACTTATAATAATGTGAGACGTGGAGAATCTAAGAAGAAGTTGCGTTTTGTTATCATGGACCCTAAAAAGGATTGGAGAGCCTTGGCAAAGGTAGTTCCACCTGGTCATTTTAGATTCTATTCATTAGCTGACCCAAGATTCCATCCAATTCGTATGAACCTCATGAAAATTCCAAAAGGTGTTTATGCAGAGCGTTATGTTAGTACATTAAAGGAAATCTTTGTTCGTTCATTCGGATTAGGAGACCGTGGGTTCAACATACTTGGACAGGCTATGATGGATGTTTATAGAACTGCAGGGGTATTTGAGGAAGATGTTCGTTTAAATATAAAAGATAAAATAACAGGAAAATATCCTGCTACAGAAAGAAGCAAGCATGTGACATTGGAAGATGTTGCTAAGCGTTTGCATGAAATTCAGGAAAGTGGTGGTGTCAGAGGAGAAAAACAGGATGCCATACAACGTATTCTGGACAGAATGTACGATTTTGAGAGTGATGAATCAATCACTAAAGAAATTTTCTGTAATCGTGGAGATGAAGGAATGGGGATTGATGACCTTTTAGGTAATGATGATGTTATCGTTCTTGAATCTTATGGAATGAATATGATGATTTCTTCATTTGTCTTTGGGTTATTGACATCTTCTATCTACCAATATGCTGTAGCCAATGGTGGATTTGTTTCTGATGAAGATGATGATAAGTTTGAAACGATAATTGTTCTTGAGGAAGCCAATCAGGTTCTCATTGGAGAAGATAGGGATAACTTAGGTGGACCAAATCCATTTGAAACAATTCTTGACCAGTCAGCAGGATATGGATTGTTTATATGGTCTATAACTCAAAAGATTGCAGACATGCCTTCATCAATTCTGGCAAACTGTGCTATCAAGGTGATTGGACGTCAGGACCGACCAGATGATATAGAATTATCAGTCGTTCAGATTGGTAAGGAAGGAAAAATTCAGGATAGACAATGGAAGGAATGGTTCCCTGATATGCCTCAGGGCTGGTTTATCATTAAATCAACACGTAATCGAGACTTTAAGATGAATGCCCCTATCCATGTTCTTGTGGAGTATCTTGATGCAGAGCCACCTCAAAATAAGGAATTAGACCAGATTCTCAGAATGAGTAGTTTAAAATCACTGAAAACTTAAGATTATATTGAAAAGAGCCTTAGGCTCTTTTTTGTATTTACTATAAACCGATTATTTATTGTATAATATTTGTATATATCGTAAAAAAGAGGTGATATTGTGAAATTTAAAGGTAAAAATAAAATCTTTACCATTTTTAGTATTGTATTTGCTGCTATTGTTTCAATCAGTTTATATTTTGCTTTTATTGGGAATATGACAGATGTTCTTGTTGTTAATCAGACTGTTCGAGGAGGAACACAGATTACAGAGAGTATGCTAAGTGTGAAAAAGGTTGATAAGTCATCTTTACCAGATAACTATTTAAAAGCATCATTAAGAGATGAAGTTGTTGGTAAATATTTTGATTTAGGATTAACAAGTGGAGGTGTTCTCACAAAAGACAACATCTCTGTATCTGGAAAGGCTTCATTGATTCAATCAGGCTACATTTTGTATTCGATGAAGGATTTAGAGACATATCCTAATGGATTAGTGACAGGAGACCATTTGAATATTGTTGTCGCTTCTTCAAGTGATGGAAATAAATATGTAAAAACTATTGAAAATGTCCCAGTGGCAAGTGTTCATATGGAAGAAAATGTGATTACAGGTATTGAGGTTTATGTCACTCCAGAAGCTGCTCAATTGATTGCATTTGCTCAGGCTAATGGAGATGTATCAGTCGGATTGCTTCCATTAGATTATAAAAACACAAACATTGAAATTTTAGATGGAGGAGGATTTATCAGTTCTCAATCTGAGACAAATGAAAATACATCCGCAGAATAAATAAGGAGGAGGTGAAAGAATGAACAATATTTATAATGTTATTTTTGTAAGTAACAGTATTAAATATGCAGAAGAACTTAAAAGAACAGCACAGTTCAATGATGTTATTAATGTTTTAGGTGTTGCAAGAGGCATTCACGACTTTAAGATGAGAATGACACAGGCCCAAAATGTCCATGTTGTTTTAATCGGAGACGATTTAAGTGATGGAAGTTTAATGGAACTTCTTGAGTATTTACAGGGCTTTGAGGACTTGATTGTTTTTGGAATCATCAATCATCCTGAATCAGAAGGTATTTTATCAATGTATGGAATAGGTGCTGTTTATGAAAAACAGATGATGCCTCTTGATATACTATCCTTTCTGCAAGAGAGCCTAACCGCTCTATCGCCTGAAGAAACGAATCAAAGACAAAAGACTTATGAAAAGACTCCAGAAGAAAAGGTAGAGAGTTTTCACAGTCGTTTTGCAGAGGGTCATGAGAGTTCAATGGAGAAAAACCATCAAGACACTCAATCATCCTCATTAAATGCCAGAGCTCCGTCACAGCCATTTGATGAAAGCTTAGGGAATTATCAACAACCTCCAACATCTTCTATCACTCAAAGAAAAGGTGTGACAACAATGGGAGTTTTAAAACCTAAGGTGGTATGCTTTACAAGTGCAAAGGGAGGTGTAGGAAAATCAGCCATAGCCATGGAGGTTGCTTCATGCCTAGCAGCAAGAGGGAATGAGGTAGAAATTAATATGTCAACACGTGGAGCAAGTGGAGATGTAAATGTTGTTCTTGTTGATTTAAACTATGCCTTTGGAACTGTTGCAGCAACTTTGCCTTGTGTCTCAGATATGAAAAATCCACCAACATTGGCTGATTGGGTTTTAAAAATTCGTGAAAAGGTTGTTCGAGGGTTAAGCTATGAAGATAAAAAAGAATTACAGACACAGGAACATCCTCGATATGCGAGTTTTATATACAAAATGAATAGAAATTATTTAAGATTTACGAGGCAGGAAGTCTTTAGTCTTCTTGTAAAAGAGCCTAAAACTGGAATGTATATTTTGCCTACAATTTCTTCAAACTTTGATGTCGCTGAGATTGAAAATGAATTTATTGAAATTATTATAGAAGAACTATCAAATTTCTTTGATGCAGTTGTGCTTGACACAGGAAACAATTTTGAAGGATTCACACAAACAGCTTTTCGCATGAGCAATGAAATTTATATTGTTGCTAATCCAAATATTGCTGTAACAGTCATTATCAAACAACTGTTGAAGGATGCGGTAGATGGACTTGGGATAGATAGAGATAAGTTTCGTCTTGTTATTAATCACCCTCAGACAAATAAGCAATCTATTGATGATGAAGCCATGCAGACTCAGGTTGGCATTCCACTAGCTGGAGGGATAAGTCATGATGAGAACATGCTTCTTTCTCATGATGCTGGACGCTTTTATGCAGTAAATAATAAGAAAAAATCTGTTTCTAAAGATATTACACTTATAGCAAATATGATACTTCCATTATGGAATGTTGCTGGAGCAACGAAGAAAGGCGGGTTCTTTCAAAGATTTTTAGGGAAATAGGAGGGGAGTGAATGAAAAGTTTTAATACAAATATAAATCAGGGAATGAAGAGTATCAAGACTCCAAATTCTCAAAATACGGGGCCAAAAAATAATTCATTGGGAACGATGAAGACATTACAGCCGAAATTAGCTAAAGATGATGTTTCTTTGCAAGAAGAAATTCATGAAGTGAATGCCAAACCGGTCATTGAACAATCCACACACTCACAGAATTTCACCCCACTCAAGAGTTTTACCATTTCAAGACAACCTCAGCTTGTACAGGAACCCGTTTCTCAAACACCTCAACAACCTTCTCATATTCCAGAAAAAACTCTAAAACAAGAGGAAAAGGAAAGAGAGCAGAATCAGTTAAGTTTTACACAACAGCCATTTCATTCATCAACTAAGGTACAAAATGACACACCAATAAAAACAGATGAAGGACTGTTGACTCCTACAGAATTCTATTGTTTACATTATGAACTGATTAAGGAAATCATGGAAAATGTTCTAACAATCAAATATGGAAATAGGTTTGTTCAAGGAATTGATAATATAGATATTCGATTAGAAATTGAAAGTGAAGCTTTCAATGATGTGAGAGATTATATTGAGTTAAAGAAGATACAAAACCTTGACTATCAGTATATGAATGAATATGTTCAGATTGTTTTTGCTGAAGCAATGGGTTTGGGAATTCTAGAATTCTTATTAAAGGATAAGGATGTTGATGAAATCATCGTACAGGAACATGATAATATTCAAGCTGAAATTCATGGGATTTTGACAGATACAGAGTACAAATTTCCTTCATTTGATGCTGCTCTTAAGATAGTTAATCGTATTATACGTCCTTTGAATAAGACATTAGACGTTTCAAATCCAAATGTTGATGGACAGTTGCCTGATGGAAGTCGTATTTCAGCTTCTATTCCACCAGTAAGGGCTGAAGGACAAATTTCTATGAACATCCGTAAATTTTCTGAGAAAGTTGAGCCTTTGATATTCTATGCGAATAAGTTTCAATCTTCAACGCCAGAAATGGTAGAGTTTATTGAGGCACTTGTTGGAGCAAAGAAGACTATTATTGCTTCAGGAGGAACAGGTTCAGGAAAAACTACATTCTTGAACTCGATGACATACGCTATTAATAAAAATGATAGAATCATTGTCATTGAAGATACAAGAGAAATCAGATGTCAGGTTCCTCGTGTAGAATATTACCTTGTTGTACCAGGAAATAATGAAGGATATAAAGGGATTGGTATATCGGATATCATGCAAATGAGCCAACGTAAGCGTCCTGATAGAATTTTTGTAGGAGAGTGTAGAGGAGGAGAATTGAATGAGTTTTTAAATGCTGCGAATACTGGGCATCCAGGAAGTGTAACATCTATCCATGCCAATAATCCTCGTGATGCATTCTCTCGTATGGAGAATATGCTCCAAAAAAATACAGAAACAAAGAATATGACACACGAGGCGATTCAAAGAACACTGTCTACATCAATTGATTTTATTATTCAAACGGAACGTCTGGTTGATGGGAAAAGACGTATTACGCATGTTACGGAAGTTTTAGGTTATGGAGATGAAGGTTTTACAAAAATGAAGCAAATGAAATTAACAAAGGCTGATGAACTATGTGACCCAACTCGTATATATATGAAAGATGTTTTTTACTTTAAGGAACTTAATACACGTGAAGTAGAGGATAACACGGGGAAAGCAGTCCTGAAGGTTGATGGACAGTTTATGGCAACAGGATATATTCCTTACTGTATTAGGGAGTTACGCAGAAAAGGATATAAATTTGATAATGAATTCTTTAATAAAAGAGTTTTATTGGAGGTGTAGAGAATGACTTTTATTACAAATTTCTTTGGAACATATGGAATCAAGGTCTTTCTCGCATTTGTTCCTTTTCTTATTGTAGTTGTTTACTTCATGACATCAAAGAGTAGTTCCATAAAGAATCAGGAGGAAATCAAAAAGCGATTTAATACATTGTCTGGAACAATTGCAGATAAGAGTGTGGCTAAATACCTTAAAAAGCAGGAGGGTAAGGCAACCTTTCTTACAAAAATCAATGCTCAGTTAAATATTTTAGGAATTGAAAATAAGTTTGAAAATCTATCTCTTTATTCTGTTGCCTTATTTTTTGTTGGAGCTGTTTCTGTTAATCTTTTCATTGGTGCAGGACCATTGCTAATGCTTTATTTTGGTTTTTTGGCTATAGCTACAGTTTATGTTCTTTTAATGAATAAAATGGATAAGACTCGCAAGGCTCTTAAAGAGGAATTTATGGAGAAATTGCGAGATATAGGAGCTCATCTATCTGTGGGTTTAAACTTCATTACAGCAATTAATGAATCTCTTAATTCAGCAAATACGTCTATAGTTATGGCGAGAGAACTTTCGTCAGTTAAAGATGATATCTATTCTGGAAAGAGCTATTCAGAAACATTTATGAAAATGTATGAAAGATTACAGATTAGTGAAATTAAGGCTTTTGCACAGGTATGTGAAATATATGAGGAAACAGGTGGAAATTTCTTAGATATTATTTATGCATTTGAAGATTCCTACAAAATGAAGAGAAAAGTTCTACAGGAAAATGAAGTTTATGAAGCAGCTATGAGGACAGAACAGAAGTTTGTTATTGGGATTCCATCAATATGTATTGTGGCTTTTGGAGTTTTTATGCCTGAAATTATTAGAGGTTTTTATAGCAGTTTTTTTGGACAGGTTTTGGGTATTATCTTATTTTCAATTATATATGGAGGAATATTGTTAATGTCTAGATTTGTGCGATTCCGAGGTGATGAATAATGGTAGATAGTTACATCTTAATACAGACAGCTTGTATATCACTCTTTCTAGGTCTGATTGAAATTTCATATCTTCTCTTTGGAAAAAAACAAAGAGATAATAAGATATTTGCTAAAGAAATTGAAAAAAGAGAGGGTATTCATCATATTACAAGATTTGAATTGCTTAAACGGAAATTTCTAAATACCAATTCTTATCAAAACTATTATAAATGGCTTGATAAGCAAATGAATTTAAGTTTTGATGAAAAGAATACTCCTGAAGGCATTATTCGAATGCAGGAGATTGCAGTTCTTTCAGGGCTTATTGTTTTTTTGATGATGGTATGGATAGTTCCACCATTCATTACAATTATTATTCTTCTTATTTTTGCTGCAATTGTTTTCTATCCAATATTCTATTATCAGAACATCATCTCAACAAAGAACAGTCAATTTGATAAAAGTCTGCCAATGTTTATCAATCAGGTTATTTTATCTATTAAATGTGGTGTATCCTTGGAAAACGCATTTGGTTTTGCATTAAGAGGCATGGATAAGACATTAGTACAGAGAGAATACGCTAAAATGGTAGCTGAATTAAAGATTTATTCGGATGATATTCCAAAAGTCTTTATGAATCTTAATAGGCGTGTCCATACAGAAGAATGTGAAAGATTCTGTAATATCATTGTTTCAGGACTTAAGAATGGAAATAAGATGAGTGATATTCTCAAAAGTGAATATGAAAGGATTTCAGATAATCAAATTGTTGCACTTAAGAAAAAGGCAGATAGTAAAAAGAACCTAGGAACAGCTATTAACATTCTTCTTATTTTTGTGCCAGTTATTTTATTGCTTATTATTCCCATGTTAAGGATTGGAGAAATGGCATAGAAAAATAACAGAATGATTAATCTATGATAAAATAATATTATTAGGACAATGTCCTTGGAGGTGTTGTAAATGTTAAATTTGGTAAGAAATTATTTAAAGAATGATGATGCTATGGAGGCTCAGATTGGAACAATTCTTATCATTGTATTAGTTATTGCTGCAGTTGTTGTGATTGGAGTTTTTGCTTTTATGGCTTTAAGTTCAAATAAAGACAAGGCAACAGATGGGTTAAATGAATTTGACGGGCTTATTGATAACATTAATGGGCTACGTTAATCACAAGAGGTAAAAAATGTTAAAGAAATATATATTGAGCGAAGACGCAGTTGAAAATCAGATTGGAACAGTGCTAATGATTGTTGTAACAATAGCAGGAGTTTTAGCTGTTGGAGGTATGATATTTGCTGCTATTCAGCATGGAAAGGATGCGATGGGAGAAGACTTTGTTCAAGGAGGATAAATAAAGTGAAGACTGAGACAATACTAATGAATGCTCTCTATTCTTTAGCAGTAGTTATCTGCTTATTTGGTGTTAAAGAAGATTGTAAAGAGCGAAAATTTTCTAATCAAAAGATTATAGTATTGATTGTTTTGGGTGTGATGGCAGCAATCTCTGCCAATCGAATAAAAGAGGGACTTATCTTATTTTTTACAATGAATATTTTGGGAATGTTTCTATCAGCTGCACATTTCTTGGGAGCATCAGATTGGAAGCTATTCTCAGCCTTATGTCTTTTTATTCCTTTTGAAAACATCAGCTACTCAATTGTCTTTATAATAATGACTCTTATATCGACACTTATCATAAAAATAGCATATACAAATAAAGGCTATTTGAAGCAGTCCTTTGCTGATGAATGGAAGGCGTTGAAGGTTTTTATTTATACAAGACAAAGACTTCAGTATGATGCTTCTCAAAATATCTATAAAACTGAAACAATTCCAGCATCCATCCCAATTGTTTCAGCTTTTATCATATGTATTCTTATTTTAATTTAGGGAGGTGTTCAATGGAGTTTATAAGGGACGAAAGTGGAGAAACAACAGTAGAAATGGCCCTGTTGTTTCCCGTTATACTCGGTTTAATAATGTTTGCAATAGGGGTTAATATGTTTTATGAAGGGAAGATTGCTACATCTGTAGGTGCTAATGAGGCAATTAGATATGCAGCAACTCAGACTTCCTATGAAAATGCAAAAAGAGAGGCGAATGAGAGATTAAAGGCGATTTATACACAGCACAACATTAAATTAACTAAATTTTCTCTTACACACATAGATGTAAATCGTGATGGAAAGTATTCAATTGGAGATAAGCTTGTCTTAAATATAGAAACGAAAAAAGGAATCTGGAGTGAATATACCTATGAACTGACTGTTAGAGTAGAGGATGATGCAATACAAAGAGGGGGTTGACAGTGATGAAAGCATTTTATAGAAATCAGGACGGAAATGTAACTATTGCTTTTTCTCTTCTAACTCCTTTTATTATTTTTTATTTCTTATGGGTTGTTAGTAGCTGGCAAGCTATGTATATTCAGCTACAAACCAAAGCAGTCATTGATTTTGCAACATTAGGTGGAGCAACGACGGGTGTTGCAGAAAGGACAAGTGCAAGTGATATACAAGCAGCGTGCTATATTCCAGTTGTTGGTGGAGATTATGGTGATAATGTTAAGGAATATGGCGCAGATGTTGCTATACAGCTTTTAGAAGAAAATGCATATAATACCTTGCCAGAGTCAGTAGCAAAGCAAATTGTTCAGCAGGCAAAAGGCTTTTGGTTATCGGAGGATGAGATAAATTACCAAAATGGCGGATTGATGCATTTCAAGGTTACAAATATTAAATATCGCTCTTTGGTTCCATTGTTGGTGAAAAATTGGAATTTTACAATTGAATCTACAGCAAAATGTCAGCCAAGGAGATAGGGAGGTGATATATATTGGGAAAATCCCAAGAGATTTTAGAAAGAGCTCAAGAGCTTTTAGATGATGGAAAAGAGTCTTTAGAAGTGGATATTCAAGAAAGTAAGACTCAGGATAATAAAGATTTAGATAGCATAAATCATGAAGTGGATGAAGAAGATAAAGTTTTTACTGTTCCACTTCTGGGATATAGGAGGCTTACACATTACAAAAAGCCATCTATCTTTAAAATAGCAATAGGTGCTATTGTTATTGTTGTTATATTTTATTTGATTGGACTTATACTTCCATTTACTCCACCAGTTCTCGCATAGAGGTGATAAAATGAGATACAATGCAATTGATAAAATTAAGAAAATAGGCTGTTCCCCATTTATTACTGTTATTGGTAGAGGTGGAGCGGGAGTCCCAGTCCTGAGAATCGAGGCAGTTGTAGAATACAATAATTCTAAAGCCACCGAGTTGTTCCACAATGGAATCAAGAATAATAAAGTTGTCAAAACATTAGTTGATGAGTCAAAGATAAAATCATTAATTATTTTAGATAGTGGTGAAATTCATCCCTCAACATTCCATTATAATACAATTAAGCAAAGATGTGAGCCATACATAACTCTCGTAACAACAGTTGGGTGTGATGGTGGAGGAATGAATGTAGATAAGATTAACTTAATAGTTGATTATAAGGTGGATAATTCTCATAGAATTATTGATGAACTCTTAAGTAAATTCATAATGAGATTTACATATGAAGATATTGAAAGAACAAAATCAATAATTATATCTGATTCTAATGTGGTTTATCCATGTACCTTTAATTATTCCACAATCAGGAGAAGAATCCATATTTTAAGAGGTGATGAAGTCATTCCTCAAGAAAGTGAAGAAGATATTTAATCTAGGAAAAGCAAAAAAGGTCCCTGTGTGTTGGACCTTTTTATCATTTCAAAAGAATTATTCTAGCCTTGACCATTGCAGTTGTCACCTGGAAAGTATTTGCGAGGATTTCTAATAACTCATCTTTTGATAATGTTTTATCTGCTGTTTCATAAGCAATCTTTAATAACTCAACCTGTGCCGAGAAGGCTTCTTTAGGCATCAGAAAACTTAAAGCAAATCTTGTCTCTAAGCAGTTTTTTAAATCCTGCTCATGATAGCAGAAATGATATTTATCTGTTTTTTCATCATTAATATTGAGAATATAATGACTGAGAAGATATGCAGCAATAAATCTTGCTTTTTTATTTTCACAATATTTATCAATAAGAAAGCAATTACTGTTTTCATTAATGTTAAAATCAAATCCGACACCCAAGAATCCCCTTATGCTCTTGCTCTCATCATCTACGCCATCTTTTTCAAAGGGGAAGTTATAGACTGTGAAGCCTAGCTTGTTGATGATATCTATAATAGATGGACATACTCCAGTTGTTTTTAATGCCATCAGTATCTCTTTAATGATTTCATCTATTTCATCTTGCTGAATATTACTTAACTGATAGTTATACCTTTCTTTAATCTCTTTAATTGTTTTATGTGTTCTCACTCCTTTCTTCACCTCATAAATAATTTATAGTCTTATTATATTATAATATTTAGGATAATGCAATTAAAATGTGTTTTATATTTAGTAAAATCACAAAATATAACTATAGTTTGTAATAGGTGAGGGGGAGTAGATGAAGGTTAAGTGTTATGAAGGTATTTTTAAGAAAGCGTCTTAAGCTAAAAGAATTTGGTTATTTTAAAGGTATATTTGTGATTTTCTAAGGGCCTTCTATTCAAATGAATCTCTCATTTTGAGAGAAAATATTTATAATTCGATGTAAAGTTTATCATTGTCACAAAATCACATTCTATTTATACAAAACTCTTATTTTAAGAGTAAATATATTTACATATTATATTTATAGTATTATAATAAAATTAGATAATAGGTGGTGGAATATTTTATCTTTTTATAGAGAGGAAGATGATATATGAAAAATAAAAAGATATTTAAGAATTTTATTTCTATTTCGTTATCAATTCTATTAGGATTATGTTTTATTTACCCAGTTTCTGCAGCTGAGCCAGCTGGGGAGACATATAATGAATTTGATATGATTATGCAAGAAATGAATGATGCAAAACGTTTTCGTAGCAAAGGAAATGTAAACTTACAAAAGGCTCAAGAATCATTACAAGAATTAAAAGAGCATATATATAAAATGAAAGAAAAGCCAATTGAAGAGTTAAGAGCAGCAAACTATACAGATTCACAAATCAAGAGTATTCAAAATTATGATGGAAGTGATGAAATGACACGTGCTGCATCTTCTACAATTACAAGAAATAAAACACAGTTCTTAATTAAGAAGTATAATTCTTCTACAGACAGAACAAATGCTAAGGTGTATATTACATACACTATGAATGGAGTTCCAAGTCCTAATTTAAGAGCAACAATTGCAGCTGGACTAAATGATGGAGGAAATTGGTTTGATAGTGCCAAAGGAAATCTTGTTGTCAAATATCGAAGTTATTACAATGGGGGATATCATTATACAGAAGATAACTTGATTGGAAGAACTGCCTCTAATTCTACTGGTGCAAGAAATTTCGATTTTGAATTACATCACAATATTAATGGATATGCTTATTATGCCAATACATTAACATTAAACTTTGAAGCGAGTAGACAAGGTAGAATTCAAGTTGTAACTTGTGTAAATTCATTCTCAAGGATTACAGTTGGGCCAAGTAGTGCAGGATTTAGTTTATCAGTATCTGGATTAAGTTTTAGCATTAGCGGTGGAATCAGTCGTCAAACTATTGATTTTTCTGCATTTGATAGTTATCAAAGTGGGTTCCCATATGGTTCATAATTCATGTAGTTAGGAGGAAAACATTATGCTCTATATATTACTCGTTATTTTAATATTTTTATGTTTATTATTTCAAATACCAGTTCTCTTTCCATTAGAAAATCAAGTAGGTGGAGAATTGATATTTACACACATCCTACTACTTCTTATTTTATT
>OKTP01000190.1_pt1 | contig 29077 bp, 27 predicted proteins | sample 1606291 | NCBI WGS metagenome assembly OKTP01 (sample SAMEA3879558, study PRJEB24766) | human gut metagenome | biome: human-associated habitat; feature: feces | place: USA | collected 1985/1987
TATCAATTGCTATGTTACTACAAAAAGAAAGTGTAGCAGTAGAATTACTCAACAATTATCATGTCCCCTTTGATGAAATTAAAAAGGAACTAGAGGAAAAAGAAAACATGGACGATATTAAACTTGGTCCTTGTGAATCCTTTGCAACGATTCTTCAGCCATCTCGCAAAAAACTTATACTTGAAAGAAATCAAGAGGTTAAGGATATTATAATTAGTCTTAGCTGCAAAGAAAAAAGTAATGTTGCTTTAATAGGTAAAGCAGGTGTTGGAAAAAGTGCAGTTGTAGAGGAGTTGGCGAGAATTTTGAAGTATTATCCACCAAAAAATCTTGATGGATACCAAATTGTTTCTTTTAACTTAACTGCTGCAATGTCTGGAACTAGGTACAGAGGAGAATTGGAAGAAAAAATAAATAAATTGCTTAATATAACAAGAGATAAAAAGGCCATTATCTTTATCGATGAAGGGCATGATATTTTAAAAAGTGGAGCTACTGAAAGTCTATCCGTCTCTGATATGATTAAACCTGTTATGGCAAGGTCAGATTATAAGTTTATCGTAGCAACAACAGAAGCTGAGTATAATCAGTTTATTCAAAACGATGCAGCACTCAATAGACGTTTTAGACAGGTGACTATAAGAGAACCTGAAATAAATAAAGTGAAGAGGATGATAACTAAAAAAGTTGAGGATTATTCTAAATATCATCACGTATCTATAAAGGATTTAGACATTGATAATATTATTGATTTGTGTATAGATATTCCAGATAGATACTTTCCAGACAAAGCCTTGGATGTTATAGATTATGTCATGGCTTATTGCAAATTTGAGAATAAAACCAGATTTGATATTCAAGTTGCTAAAAGATATATAAATTCTCTTAAGGGGTATCCTTCTGTAGAGAGTGAAGTGTTACTAGCATAAATAAAAGTGAAGCGTGAGGAGGATAGAATATGAAGTATGTATATTTGGAAGTCTCAAGCAAAAATGTGAAGTCTAAAGTTCATCTCACATTTAAAAATATTATTGAAATGATTACTTTTCTTAATGAACCCAAAAACAATCTTGAGTTGGTCAAAGAAATAGTAGATAGTTGTGGAAATCTCAGAGGATTTTTAACAAAGGAGATAGTGACAAAAGATTGATTTTGAAATAAATTTAAGAAAACATGAGAAGGAGGAAAGATATTGAAAGATACATATAAGTTTAAACTTAAGCTTGTTAAGGAACAGGCATTTAGATGTATTCATATGAACAAATTGGATAGAATTAAAGAGTTTTTAATTAACGATATTCATTTATCAAAAGAAGCAGAAGAGGTTGTTCTTTTGATAGGGTTGGATACTCAATTAAATATGACTGGATTTTTTGAAGTGTCACGGGGAAGTATTGAGGAATCTCTGTGTGTTCCAAGAGATGTTTTTAAAAGGCTTTTATTAGCAAACGCTTCTGCATTTGTAATAGCTCATAATCATCCCAGTGAAAATCTAGAACCTTCGCTTGAGGATATAAACAATGCTAGGGCATTAAGGGAAGCTTCAGAGATTATGGGAATAAAAATGGTGGATTATCTTATAGCTGCTGGAGATAATATCATTTCCTTTAAAAAGGAAAATATTTTTTAAATGAAGAATAATCAATACAGTCAGATTAAAGAAGAGCGAGGTATAGAATATGAAAACAAAAAATATAAAAGTATCAATTGAAATAGAGAAGCCTAGAAGGTGTGGAGAATGTCCATTTTTTTCATATCAGGAATATAGATGTCATAATGAGTGGGGATATGAATCATGCTGCAGTTTAGGCTTCATGAATGATGATATGAGAGAACGAGACTATTCAAACAAACTATATGAGAAATGTGGTTTAAAATAAAAACTTTGTTTTCAAATATATGATAAAATATAAGAGTAATATAAACGAAGTAGGACTATTTCCATGAGGAAGTAGTCTTTTTTTATTACAGAAGGAGGATAAAAAATGTTTATACATCTCAATGTAAAAAGCTGTTTTTCTCTTATGAATGGATTTAATAAGATAGACAATGTTCTTGAAAAAACAGCTAGAATGAAAAGTAATGCAGTTGCTATTACAGATATTAATACAATGCACACCTTCTATGACTTTGAGCAAGCGGCTTTAAAGAAGACTAAAAAAACAAAAAGTTTAAAGAGGGATAGTATTCATCCTATTTTTGGAATAACATTTATAGTGAAAGCAAGATATGTTGAAAATGAATTCTTTAATATTACACTGTTGGCTAAAAATGAGATAGGGTATCAACACTTAATCGCTTTATCAACAATAGCTAATACTAATCATGAGCAATTTGCTTATCTCACTTTTGAGGATTTAAAACATCATGGGGAAGGATTATTCTGTCTATCTGGTGGAGAAGAAGGTGAGGTGTTTGACTTAGTTGTTAATGATAGAATCGATGAGGCTGTTATGTTATTAAAGGATTTAAAGGCTTTTTTTGGAGAGAATCTATATCTAGAAGTTTCTAATCATTTTATGAAGGAAGAAGAAAAATTTATTGAGAGTGGCATTATTGAGAAAGCATTAAGTATTGGAATTGATTATGTTGCTACAAATAATGCTTATTATCTTAGAAAAGAAGATGCTCAGTATAGAAGTCTGGCTGTATCTATGAATAGTGAACTGAACAGTTTAAAAGCAAATGAGGTTGACTGGATTCATAATTATGCTTCTAGACATGTTGACTTCAATAGTGAATGGTATTTGAAGACAGAAGTTGAAATGACAAAGGCATTTTCTAAATATTTGCTAAAGTATCCGAATCTGCTAGAAAACACCTTAAAAATTGCTAATGCTTGTCAAGCAACTGTTCCTAAACTTCAAACATTCCCAGAATTTCCATTACCACAAGGCTATACAGAGGAAAGTTATTTTAGAGAGCTAATGCTTAAGGGGTTTGAAGAAAGATTCCCTGATGATTCAGCATTTGACCCTAGATTCACTCGCCAGGATTATATAGACCGTATGGAATATGAATTTGAAACTGTTAAGGAAATGGGGTTTCTAGGATATTTGCTGATTGTTCAGGATTATATAAACTTTGCCAAAGATGAAAAAGTTTTTAAACACCCTGAAAGGTATTTTCCAAGGAATCGCTATCCAGAGTATTCAAGGATTCCTGAGGGGATTCTAAAGAAGAATTATAAGATTGCTGTTGGTCCTGGAAGAGGGTCAGGTGCAGGTTCTTTATTATGTTATTTATTAAAAATAACAAATCTTGAACCCTTATCATTGGATTTGCTGTTTGAAAGATTTCTAAATATCGAAAGAGTATCTATGCCTAAACTTGTTGGGCATTCAGTGTGAACTCTATAACTCAGAGGTGTCTCATTATATGAGGCTAACGGTATCAGTTGAATAAGATGGTCATTCAAACCCTACAGGGAGATAATGATAATAGTTGAATTGCATGATATGCAATCCAATCAACGAAGTCGCTGACTAAGAAAGCCTAAGGTCCAGAAATGGATAGCTGGTAATATCCGTGCTAAATTTGCAATTTAATATATTATGAAGCTTCTCGATTTGCATTTAATAATTACAATGTTAGTTTTCATTCATTATCTAAGTGTCTAAGATGTGGTGAATTTGAAATAATTCCAATGAACCCAAAAAACAGAAAAAATACAAGCGATGGAATACATCATAAGACCTACAAAACTGGACTAATAAATTTATACTACAAAGATAATTTTGTTGGTCAGTATAAAAGTGTTGAAGAAATATATATAGAATCAAGGAATTATTATGTGTAAACCATATCTTTTAAAAAATGGAGTTAAGTGGTAATTATAGAATTGAAAGAATTGCAAAAAAGTGTAACGACTAGAACGTAATTGTTTGTAGGCTAGAAGATGAGTTACTAGCCGAAGTGTACTGACTGATAAGTTATTTATCAGAAGATATAGTCTATTCCCCTAATAAATATCGGGAAACCGAGGGTATTTTTGGATATAGATACAGATTTCCAAAATCAGTATAGACATGTTATTGTTGAATATGTTCAAGCTAAATATGGGTATGACCATGTTTCACAAATAGTTACTTACAATATGCTAGGCTTGAAAAGCATTATTAGAAACGTAGGGAAGGTTCTTGGCATTCCTTATCTGGTTACAGATGAATTATCCAAGAATGTTCCTAAGAAAATAAGAAAGTTTGTTTATTTGGAAGAAGAAGATAGAGAAGAGGAGCAAGAAATTGAACCAACACTGGAAGATTTAAAAACAATTCCTTTTTTTAAAGAAAGAATTGATTCCAGTGAAGATGTTGCTCAACTTTTCAAGATTGGTAAACTTTTTGATGGTCTTCCATCTTCAACAGGAAAACACGCCTGTGGAGTTATTATTGGAGCCCATCCACTTCATCAGTATGTTGGCTTAATGGAAGTTGATGGAGTTCTGGTGACACAATTTGAAAAGAAAGCTTCAGAATCCATTGGGCTTCTCAAAATGGACTTCTTAGGTCTTATTACATTAGACATTGAAGTGGAAACATTGAGGCTTATAAAGAAAAACAAAGGAATTGAGATAGATTTAGATAAGATTCCATTGGATGATACAAAAACTTTTGAGTTATTACAGAGAGGTCAATCTGGAAAAGTATTTCAGTTGGAATCTCAGGGAATGCGTAATCTGTTAAAGAAAATGCAACCTACAGATATGAGTCATATTATTGCTATCGCCGCCCTTTTTCGTCCTGGACCTATGCAATTTATTGATAACTATATCGAAGGAATGAAAACCCCTTCTAAAGTAAAATATCCCCATCCTCTCTATGAAAACTCTGCAAAAGAAACGTTTGGTATCTTAGTTTATCAGGAACAGATTATGCAGGTTGTGCAGGATATGGCAGGGTTCAGTTTAGGAGAGGCAGATATATTGCGTCGTGGAATCGGAAAAAAAGATAAGCAATATATCGACCAGATGGAGGAGGAATTTTCCAAACGTTGCGTAGATAATGGTGTCCCTGAAAAGACTGCCAAAGAAGTCTATGCAATGATAAAGAAATTTGCTGAGTATGGATTTAACAAATCTCATTCAGCAGCATATGCACTCATCGCCTATGAAACTGCATACCTGAAAGCTTATTATCCTGTAGAATTTATGGCTGCAAACTGTACTATCAATAGTGATAATAAGGATAAGCTTATATCATGTTTAGCAGAGATAAAAGCGATGGGTATAGAAATCCTTCCACCATCTATCAGATTCTCTCAAACAAAGTTCACTGTGGAAAAGAGCGAGGGCCAATCAGCTATTCGCTATGGATATATCGGAATTGATGGTATAGGTGAAGACATTGCAAAAACTATTGAAACGCTTTCCAATTGTGAAACGTTTTATGATTTTATCAGCCAATGTCCAAATATTCGCAATAACCAGATTACAAATCTTATCTATTCTGGGACATTTGATATATTTGGCTGCAGAAAAAAGATGAGAGAGATAGCTCCATCAATTCTTGAAACAGTGAAATACCATAATCAGATTAAGAGTATATATAAATCATCTATTTTGGATGGCTTAAGTGGTGAAGCGTTCTATGATGGTACAGAATATGGTTTTAAGGAAAAGCTCGATAATGAAAAAAGAGTTCTTCATTGCTGTATCAGTGGACACCCCTTAGAGCAGATTCGAGGAGTTCTAAAAGGCTATGATACTCTGATTTCAGATATACAAGATTTAAATGATGGAGACGATATTCAAATTCTATGTCAGATAAATTCTATACAGCAGATTTTTACAAAGAAAAGTGGAGAGCCAATGGCTTTTCTAAAAATAGAAGATGAATACGATTTCTGTGAAGCTATTGTCTTCCCTAAAGCTTATGCAGATATTGAGAATCTTTTAAAAGAAGATTCAGTATTGATTCTTAATGGGAAGATACAAATTAAGGAGGACAATGGTGAAGAAAGTATATCTATTATTGTCAATACAGCAAGACATGCATTAAGTAGTGCATTAAGATTCTACGTAGATATAAATGATTTAGAAAAAATAGAAGGAGAATTTGTGAATATAAATGGGATTGCTGAAGTGATTGGAGTTGATACAGTTCATAGACAATGCTATAAACAGGCATATTATGTAGATTATGTGAAGGCTTTAAATATTTTTAATAAATACAAAATAAAATTTGTATCTGTTTAGAAAGAGAATATACGAAACTCTTTTCAAAAGAGAGAAAAAGGTGCTTTGGCATCTTTTTTTTACATAATAAATAGATTACCAATCTTGTGAGTATTTACAACAAATTTGAGTAGAAAGTATTTCAAGAAACTTTGAAATCAAGAGTGTGTTGGTGTAAAATAAAAAGGTAAATGGCAGAATATGTCATTTATAATATTTTCAAGAAGGGGAAAAGAAAGACAAAATATTATATTTAGTAACATTAAGTTTTTAAGACGAAATGAAAAAGAGGGTAAAAAAAAGCCACGTAAAAGTGGGAGTTTCAAGACGATATCTGCAATAAGTAAATATATCGTTAGAGAAAAAATTGAATGCGGTTAAATAGCCACGTAAGGGGATACGTGGCTAATATTTTTTTTATAGCAAATAAAAAAAGTAAAGAACATATTTTAAAAAATATTTTGCAAGACTTCCAAAAAGCGATGTGAATAGATTATAATAGCTAAAGTAAGGAGGTCATATTATGAGTAAAAACGACCACAAAAATAAAAAAGATTCAACGAAACGAAAAGAGAAAAACAATCTAATTGAAAATAAGATAAAATTCAAGTATCCTACTTTATACTTTCTATTAAAAAACGGAGCATCCTTTGGAGTGTTTGTTACAATTATGACAGCTGCTATTGGTATAATTATTGATTCCATACAGACTTTTATTATGCAGGGATATAGTGAGGGATTAGGATTGAGTCATGTCACAATAAAGTTAACTTACTTCTCTTATTGGTTGTATGTTCTCTTTGCTTTATTTATTATTTTGCTATTATTTATTGAAATGTTTGCTTTTGCAAGAAACAAAGAGAAGATATTAGATAAATTCTTGTTTGCTTGTTGTATATTTACAGAAATCTGTTTTTTATTATCAATCTTATTCTATTTGTTTAGGATAAAGTCATTTGAATTTGTTTGTGCTTTTGGAGTGATATTTGCTATAACTATTTTAGAAATGCTACTCAATAAGTTTAAAGTCCTTTATTATTCCATTTTCGTTTTTGCAACTATTGCCTTAGTAGGTATTGATTTTGATATTATTTTTTTGGGTGGAATTATATTAGCAGTCTTGTTTATACCAACTATGTGTGAGTCTTTTGAGAAAACATTTTTTAAAATCTTTCCAAGAGATAAGAATGCTCAAAAAATGAAAGCGATAGATATAAGAATAGAGCCAATTATAAATATGATGACTTCTGTATTTATAATGTTCTTTCTCCTTTCAGCGGTTATCATTTATGCCACTACATCAATAAATAACTTCAAAAAAGAAGGTATGAGTATGCTTTTCAATGAAGATGAAAACCAAATAGTTGAGATAGCAGGATTGAAATACTTATTATTAGAAAATACAGATAATCAGAAGCTGATTATGGAGATAACAGATGAAAAAACTGAAGATAATATTAAGATTTATACAGTTAAGAGTGGAGAATTCATGTATTTAGAAGAATATGACAAGATAGTTGTGAAAATAGAAAACTGTAAAATAAATGTGAATAAAAAATAAGAAATGTTTATAAAAAAAGAGGAGTTGGGACTCCTCGGGAAATAGATAGGAATATACACTAGCGAGTAGTATAGACAGTTATACTTTTAAAATAAGAGTATATTCCCAAGTGAAATATATCACAAATATTGTGAATGGTAAATAAGAAGAGTAAAATTATGTCAAAATATGTAATTATAATATGTTTTAATGCTTTTGATATAAGAGTTTAATTCCTAAAAAATATATGGTATTCTTTTTATATAGATAAAAAATAATTTTATGAAAGAGAGTGAAATAGTATGATTATATATTTATCAAAACAAAAAATTGAGAATTTATTTACTGAAATGAAGTTATCTCGTAAAATAGGTTTTTTAAGAGTAAGAAAAATAGAGTTGAAATCTAGCACTCTTAGTTTGCATGGTGAAATTAGACGTGCAAATGACAGTATTGAATTTATTGATAAATTTAATTATATTATAAAAATATTAAGAAAGAATAACCAGCTTCTTAAATTTGAAAATGATATAAAAGAAATAAAATTGTTCTCATATTATTATATTTCTGGAAAAATGTCTGGACTTGAAAAAGATGTCTTTAATTCAGATGAGATAATAGATTTTCACATTAAGTCTCAAAATCCTAATTATACAAGCATTGATATCAAATGTTCAGCAAACAATATTGAATTATTTAGTAGGACTGTGAGTGAAAAATATAGGATTTCTTCAGGTGCATTTTTTTTAATGAATGAGGAATTTTCTGTCGAATTAATAGTTTGGGTTACTTCAGTAGATATTGATAGCAAGAGAATTATCGGGTCCCCACTTATTATAAGTTGTAATAATAATAGCAATCAAATCATATCAAAGAAGCTGGGGATAAAATGAAATTATATTTTGATATAATATATGCATAGCAGTGATTCTGCTGGAGATGAGAAAATGAATGAGTGATAATATAAGTTGGCAAAAAAAAATGAAAGAAGGAGAACATATGACAAGAATATGTGCTGTGGCTAATCAAGAACAATTAGCTATTTCAGCAGATTCCATGTTTACAAATAAAGAATTAAATATTATCAGTTTTCATAATAGGAAATTGTTTTATAAAAATGGGCTAATTATAGGAATGTTAGGAACTTGTGAAGTTTTAACATACAAAGGGACAATTTATTTAAAAGATTGCATCCGCGAATATCTAGATTTATATACTGGGGAGAATATATTGGATATAATTTTAGGCATTGAGAATGATATGAGAGACCTTTTTTCAATATTTAAATTGGATAATCCCACAAAATTAATATTTCTCTGGGTGGATAATTTTGAATTTTATTGCTATGCTTTAGAAATTCGCTATAGTAGAAGGAATCTTGGATGTGATGAATCAGTTTCCGTCTACCCTTTTGGTAAAATTGATTTAAAAAACTATTCTAAATATAAATTTAATAATTATATGTTGGATACAGGAGAAGGTGTTGATGACATTATTGTTAATAAGTTTTATACTTCATTACCTGAGACTATAACTTCAAACATTATCAAAGAGGCAATAGATGATACAAGACTCACAACAGTAGGGGGAAATGTGTATACTGTTATACTTAATAAATATGGAAAAGGAAAAACTTTTATCAATGGAAAAGAAACATTCTTTAACTGATTATCTGAGTTTGGACTTGGAAGAACTTCTCAACATCTTATGATATAATAAGATATATTAATTATGAGGTGGAGATAATGAAAGTAGATATTAGCAGTATTAATCTGTATCCAAAGGATACAAATGGATTTTATTATAAAAGAAAGTATTATAGTAATATAAAAGATGCCTTAGAGGGGAAACATCTAAAGCAGGAAGTTTTAGACCAGATTGAAAATTATAAGATTATTCAGAGTGAGTTAAAGGGTGTAAATACAAGAAGAGTACATAGTTCAGATGTTGGATATGGAGCATCTTGGAGTGAATCTTCGGGGATGTCCCATGGTGTATCATGTTCAAGTAGTTCAGGAACTTCAACTGGTATCAGTTCTAGCATTGGATATAGCATTGGAGATAAAGATGATTTGTTGCATTCTGATATGGAAAAAGAGTTATTTAACAGTTTAAAAATTATGAATAATTTAAATGAATTAGATGACTTATTTGAAGATAACATAAATGAGTTGGAGGATATAGTTCAGATATATCTTGACTCAATAATTATACCAATTCCATTTTTGAGAGCTAATGAATTCTTTTCCTCTCAAGACATAATTATTCATGATGTCAATATTACACAAGAATATTGTAATATTATCAATAGAATTCAAAAGAATATCTTATCAAAGAATACGGTTAAACTTGAAGAAATATCAAAATTGGAAAGTGCATATACATTCTTGAAAAACAATTATTCAAACGCTATGTATTTTTATAAAGAAGAAGGAAAAGAAGAGAAACGAACAAAAGATTTAACTAAATTAGATTTTAGTAAAAAATATAGTTATATACTTTATGTACTATCAGATATATCCATTTATGACTGCAAAGCTAAGGATAAATTTAGTAAATTATTAAAAGATTTGACTGATATTCAAATATTGTGTTTTGACAATACATTTTCATTTGAAGAAAAGAAGTTTAAGAGTCAAAATAAATTAAAGAAAGAATATATAGTTGAGGATAAATCAATTTTTGGGTATATAAAAGATAAATGCTATGAAAAACCAGTCATATTATTGGAAGGATTAGATAATAAACTTGTTAATAAAGAAATATTACTAAAAGATTATCAATCGGAGGTGCTAATAAATAGAGAATTTGTGAATTTTGATAAATCTTTCTGTAATGATAAGACTGCATATCTAGAATTTACAACTGGAAACTATATTTATTGGTGTATCATATAATTATGGGATTCACTTGCTAAACAAGATAGCAGTCAGTTGCTGGAGATGAAATAATGATAACAGTTCAATCAAACAATATAAGAAGGGATATGAATAGTATGAGCTTTGTAGGAATGACAATATGTGATGATGGTATTGTAGCATTTGGAGATAGCAAAGGAACTATAAGAGATGCATTAGGAAATAGCAAAGAAGATACAAAAAGAGGAAACATTCAAAAAGTCTTTAAAAACAATCATTATGTTTTAGTAACATGTAATGCCAACACATTCTTTGATGAAAGCAATTTTAATATAAATATAGAGAATTTTATGTTAGATAATATTAATAACTACAACAATTATTTTGATTTTTTTGAAAAACTATTATGTAGAATATCTTCAAATCAATTGAATTTTAATAATTTATATAAATTTATAATTGGGAGTAAAGATGAATTTGGCTATTATGTACAGCATGTTGATATTATAAATAATCAAATAATTATTTGTAAGAAGTTTAGAGATTTGCAAACTTATACTATGGGAAACGATTACTATACCCATTTGACATATACTTTTAATTTTAGACTTAATCAAATATTGCTAATTCAAAATGAGATAAAAGATAAAATAGAAAATATAATCAAAGATGTAGATAAGTTTTCTTCCTACAATCCTGTAGGGCTCCCTGTAAATGTAGAGATATTTCAGTAGAAAGATAAAATTTATTTAGGTGATAGAAGAAGCTTTAAATACTGGTTAATATTATCAGTATTCAAGGCTTCTTTTTATCTTGTATAAAGATAAAGCAAGAAGATAGTCTGTTTTTTAATAAAAATATCTATTTATTCTATATTGGTGTGAAAAATGTTGTATTATAGAAATATATATGGGAGGAGTTTTCATAATGATTACTATAAATTGGAGTAAATTTCAACTTAAAAATAAAAATACTACAGAAGCGTTTGAGAGTTTGTGTTATTTTTTGTTTTGTCGTAAGTTTCAAATAACTGAAGGCATCCATACAGATTTTAATCAAGTTGGTTTAGAAACTGAACCTATTCAGGATTGTGATGGAAAATGGTGGGGATTTCAAAGTAAATTCTTTGAGAAGAATATGAATTACTTAAATATTAGTCAATCAATATCAAAAGCTGTGAAAGCATATAAAAACCTCGATTATATCATTGTGTATGTAAATCTATTTGTCAAAACAACATGTAATGCTGCCAAAAAAATAGAGGATATTTGTAGGAAAGAAAATATAGAACTTATATGGTATTTACCTCAAAACTTTGAAGTTGAACTCAATCAGCCTAATAATTTAGACTTGGCAGAATTCTTTTTTGGTGATACCAATCTTTTAGAAGCGATTGCAGATAGCAAAAGTGTTAGAATGAATACTCTTTTACATTCAAAAGAATATCTTGAGTTGCAATTAAAAAATAATAAGGATGTTTTAACAATAACTCATTTTTGTAATGAAATTTTAGAAAAAAATTCCAAACTGTTTCTATTAACAGGAAATGCGGGAACTGGAAAAAGTGTTTGTATGAGAAAAATCTCTAACATTTTTTCAGGATTAGAAGAAGAATCAGCTGATAATCAACTTCGAAAAATTGAATCTGTGAATGCGTTATGTGTATTTATAAATCTTAATAACACATCTTTCGATAATCTGGAAAAGATAATAAATAACTATAAAAAAATGTATTATGCAAATACTTCAATAAATAAATTTATATACTTACTTGATGGTTTTGATGAAGTGCCAAACCAAATTGTCACACAAACTCTATTATTTATAGAAGGACTTTTGGATAAAGACCAAACAAAAAAGATAATTATTTCATCTCGAATATCAAGTCATAATAAATTTATCCTTAAAGCAACATTTCAAAACATTGAAGAATATACAATTGTTGATTTATCTAAGGATTTAATAAATAAGTATTTTCAAAGTAAAAATGACATAGATAGAAGTAGACAATTTGAAATTTTTTATGAAAACAATGAAAACTTATATGATAATCTACCAGATATTCTAACCTTATCTCTGTTTTGGGAATATATCCTTCAAATAAAGCATACTCATTTTCTTTCTGATTTATTAAATCTAAGTATTCATACAACACTTAATGATATCCATTACAAAAAGTATTTGGATGGACTTAATCTGCCTAATCCGAAAGAAAATGCAATTTTAAAAATAAATAAGGAATTATCCTATTCGCTATTTATAGATAATGAATTCAGTTTCACACGAGAAAGACTAATAAGTATTATTTCTAAATATTATCCAAAGTGTGATTATCAATCACAAAATAATATTATTTCATATTTATCTGACTGCTTTTTTGATTATAATTTAACTGATAATAGCTTTATTTTTTCTTATCAGCATAGACGTTTTTTAGAATACTTTGCAATTTTAAAATTTGAAACAATGATGAAAGAAGATTTATGTTTTTTAAGAAAGAAAGATATAATCGTTAATTATGATATGTTTGAAAATTTACTTATTCCTCATCTCCAAAATCAATCAGAAAAGAATAATGATTTACCCTTAGCATTTGAAATCAGTTTATTTAATGTTTATTTAGATAATGATGACAATTGGGGAGTTGATAAGTATCCTTACTATTGGTCTAATTACATAGTTTATGCAATTGCAGGACTTTCTCATGATTTATTTGAGATTGTTCTTAATGATACTTCATTGCCTATTCATAAGTTCTTTAATTATATGGGGGATAAAACTATTTCTTTATTACAAACTGGAAATACCAATTACCAGGATTTAGATTATTTTTATAGAAATTTTATAAGCTTAATTTCTTTAATGTATCAATATGGAAAAAGAGAGTATTTATCTATATATTTAGATAAATTTCTTACAATCGACAACTTAAGCCAAGGCAATAAATACTATTATAATGCATCTGTAAGAGATAATTTTCTTGTCTGGAGGAATCTAGTATATATTAAAATGATTATTTTGAATTGCGATGTTGATAAAATATTAGATAACTTAATAGAGAATAGCAAAGATATAAATATTGATAATTTACTTAAGAACAATAATGATATATCTATAAATCAAATAACTGCTATTTATTATAATCTCATTATGTATTATCCACAGAAATGTGCAAAAACCATTTCTGAAATGAATTACAATCAATTAAGTATATTTATTGTTTCTATGGCTACAGTGGAATGTCTGGAAAGAATTTTAAATAATAATGTCATTCTAAAAACTCTTCAAACAGTTTTAGCTGATGAAATTACTGGAAACAAATTGAGCAGTCTGGCTTGTATAGCCTTAAAAGGTATTATAAATGTGCAATTGACAGTAAATGAAAGAGAGTCTTTGACAATTTTCCTGGAAGGGCAAAAATTTGACTACTTTTCATTAAATGAAGATAATATTGACTTTATCAGTTTCTTATTTATACCACTTAATGTCAAAGCAAAGGGACATGCATCAATAATAGATTATATAATGTTGTACAGAGACTATTATAGACTCATAACTTGCGACTGCTCTTTACAGTATTTTGCGTCTCAACTTGTTGAATACCTAAATAATGCAAAAAAGATGAAATATCTGGGTCAGAAACTCATAGGTAAAGCAATAGCATTTGCAAGTTTGGATATAGTAGAACTAAAAAATGTAATAGATTATGTTAATTATAATACGGACAACGAAAACTTATTAAAAGTTTATTTTACATTAAAATCATATAATTCTCAACAATACGATAAGCTTATTAATTCATCTATGATAGAACAGTTGAATAGAGAAGATATTTATTATGATATTGATTATATATCAACAAGTGAATCACTTTTCCAATTATCCTTCATAACATCTTCTAAAGAAAGTATACAGGGATATAATTTATTAATGCAAGGAATAAGAAGTGTGGTTATGAGAATGGATGAGAGCAAGGACAGTTTAGCAGATAGTGTGCTCATTCCTGGATTGAAGTGTATTATTAAAAACAATTGGCTAACTTCTGAAAAATTAAAAGCTTATTTGGATAAAATTTTGGAGATAACGGTCCAAATGAAAAAATATAATATCCAAAATTCCACTCATAGTATGCTAATAAATATACTTATTCAATATGATTTTGATATGGCTATATATTGTTATAGGCAATCATCATTAATTATTGATGATAATCGAGTCCATTATGAAATGGCTTTGGGGATTGTAAGCAGAGGACAAAAAATTGAATTGGCTGAAGAATATCTTAAAAATGCAAGATATTTAATTAATGATTATTTTCAAAAATTTAATTTGGATTATTTCTATCATAAAATTAATGTATATTTAAAAATTGCATCATGTGATTTTTATGATAAAAACACACAAAGAGAATATTTTGATAAGGCTGAAAAAGTTATTAAATCTATGGTTGATAGTGGCTGGAATAAAGAATTAAATGAAGCTGAATATAATCTGTATATAAAATTGTGTAATGAATTTAATAAACAAGTAGATGTTAAAAAGAGAGTTAGTAATTATCCTACTGAAATTCATAAAACTAATAAAATTAATTCCTTAGAAATACTTAAGGCAATCAATAAAGAAGAAGCTCTAGATTCATTTATTCAGGAGATTCGAAGAGCACATAAGCTAGATTCTATTGAAATAAATGAAGTCCTTATTCAAAAGTCTTTGGATATTACAGGAAATGTTAACAAAATTGTTAATATGTTTAAGGATTATCATTATCCAAGTACCAATAGATATTCAAATAATAGTTTGAATTTTTGGATGACTGTTGCTGCAGCCTTAAAAAATCCATTATCTAAATCAGAAATGATGAAGTATCTTATAGAAAATGGAGGAGGACATGATGGTTTTGGTGAGATGATAAAGGTTTTCGCCTATTTAGGAGATAAAGAGATGAGTATTAAGCTTTTTGAAAGTTTATTAAAATGTATTGAATTCTTATTGTGTTAAAATAAGTATAGCAGTCAACTGCTGGAGATGAGGTAAATGGCTAGAAAAGAATCACATTCGCGTTCAATTATGCCTGTTGATTATTCTAAGAAATTAGATGTGAGTATAGAAAGGAATTTTTATGATATGACAAGTATTATAGGTATGCAGACTAAGAAGAGTATATGTATCGGTGCAGACTCGTGGAATACAAATCCAAGAGACAATCATTTTATCCAGAAACTGTTCGTTAACAAAGATAAAAGCGTAGTTATAGCAAGTGCTGGAGATAATTCTAAATCATATGATGATTTTAATATTATTTATGTTAAAGATATAATTACAGAGTTGCTAAATGCTTATACTTCCTTTGATGTATTGTACAATAATCTTATTTTAAAATCAGCAGAGTTTTTAGAGGATATGGATATTGAAGACAGAGCAAAGTTTATTCAATATTATATTGCTTGGATAGATGAAGGAAAAATAAAAACAATGAGAGTGGAAATCAAAAAAGTGAAAGAGGCACAGCTCATAAAAAATGAAAATTTAGTTTTAAATGAGATAGGGACAAGCAAAGAATATTATATGTATATTATTGACTTCACAAAAGAGGGCAATCCTGCTTTTAATTGCATAGGAACATATGCTGAATTATTTAATACTAATAAAAGGCATATAAAAAAAATTCCAAAGGAAACAGATAATATACAAAAAATTGTATTCAACAAGATTAGGCAACAGATTCAAAAAAATGATAGAGAAAAAAAGAATAACAAAGCAGATAAAACTATAGGAAATCCTATTTATGAGGTTTATATGGATATTCAAGGAAATGTCTGTACCTATATGAATGGCGTTGAAGAGAATTTTTAATATAATAAATATATAGCAGTACTCTGCTGGAGATGAAATAATGGAATGTAAAACAAATAGCATAAGAAAGGTTGGAGAAAATATGAGCTTTGTTGGTTTGCATAATACAAGAGAGGGAATCATTGGTTTTGCGGATAGTAAAGCAACATTAAGGTTTGCAAATGGTGTGATAGGTGAGGACGTCCAAAGAGGAAAGATAACTAAAATATTTAAAAATGATAAATTTATTTTTGTTACACATGGTCATAATGAAATCTTTTCTGAAAAGAATAGAGTGAATATAGAAGATTATATTGCTGAACATTTAAAAAACGGAATTGACTATGAAATTTTTTTTAAATCTCTTGATGAGGCTATCCAAAATGATAAAGGCGATTATCATGATGGAAAATATGCTTTTATAATAGGAAGCAAAAACAAGAACAATAAATATTTTTTGCTTCGATGTTTCATAGAATATGATAAAAGAATTGTTTTTTCAAAAAAGGAATATGGAAAACAGGTTTTTTATGGAGGTAGTGAGTTTTATTGTCATTTATATAATAATCAAACATTTTATAATCATATCGAAATATCTAAATATGCTGATATGATTAAAAATTATATTGAAACAATTATTGATGCAAAAGATGTATTTTCTGAAATTGAGTACAATGATGTAGGGAAACCTGTGAATGTAGAAATATTTCAGTAGGGGCTCAAGCCTCTTTTTGTTTTTTTATTATAGAATTGATAATATTAAAGAAATTTATAAAAGAGTATGTCCTAATATATTCTTGTGTTAAAATAAAAATAATAGTCAGTTTATTATAGAAAGAAGGAATAATATGAGATATTCTAAAAGAGATATAAAAAACTTAAAAACGCCAAACGAGAAAGTAATTAGAAACTTATCAGATTATATAAAATTGTTTTCAGATAACAAGTTTGATAGTTGTATTTATAGAGGTGAGCCAACTAACTTCTTGGAAACTATATCTTCTGGATTAAGAAATGGTGAATATCCATTTATTAAGATGATAAATGATTTTAACAGAGAAGTTTCTTATAAGATTAGTTCAACTGAGCAGGGGAGTTTTCTTGCTTTTTCTCAGCATCATGGAATTCCAACAAATTTAATAGACTTTACATATTCTCCATTAGTAGCATTGTTTTTTGCATGTCAGTCTTTTCATAATACTGATGAAAGCTATGATGAAGAACGAGGATTTGTATACATAGTCAAAAATAGACTTATTGATGTCACAGACATTGTTTTAAAAAACGAGGATAAAAATATCTTAATGAGTTTAATAAAAAATGATGGGAATATTATTTTAAACTTCTATGATAAATTTTTGAGTTTTTATAGGCAGTTTCCATATGAATTTTATGTATATTTTAAGTGTTTATATGATGACTATAGATATTACTTCATTGACAAGGAACCTATAACACCAAAAAGGTCAAGATTTCCAAAGTTTAATAAGGGATTATATGAGTCTTATATAGATTATACATTTATTCAAAAGAATAAGGAGTTATATACGGAAATAGAACATAATTATCATTCAAAAGAAATTGTTGTGTTGGAATATTTGTTGATGTTGCAAGATTTTTTAAAAAAGATAGTTGAGGATGAGGGAATTGTTTGGTGGCTCAATTGTATTCCGAATTTTATTTATAATCCTATCTTATCTTTCGAAAGGGGGCGAAATCAACAGGGCTTATTCATCTATCAGGCATATCTTTCATATGATGAAAGTACTTTTGGAAGTCACATTATCTCTCAACAAAGAGTATGGCCCGATATGATAATAGTTGTAGAAAACAAGGATAAAATATTAGAAGAATTAGATTTGATGGGAATTAATGAAAAATTCATTTATGGGGATTTTGATAGCATTGCAAGATATATCAAAAATAAATATCAACCTATCGATATTGGATTTAAAAAATAAAAATTGGAGAATAGAACATGGGAAAAGTGAAAGCAGTTTTAGTTGCTGTTAGCGATTATCGTAGAAGAGATTGTACATCATTACCTTTATGTAAAAACGATTTATATGCTATGAGAAAATCATTGATTCAAGGAATTAATGTAAAGCCAGAAAATATTCTAATGTGTGGAGAATCAGGAATTGTATTATCAAATACATTTAAAGAGACTATAAATAAATCTATAATTGGAATTACAGAAGATGATACATACATTTTTTATTTCTCGGGTCATGGTGGAAATGGTTGCTTATGTCTAAGTATTGATAATGTTTTTCTACAGGGCCTACTTAACAAAATAGATAGTATTCCTGCGAAAAATAAAATAGCAATTATAGATAGTTGTCATTCAGGAAACTTTGAGTTGGATAAAACTCCCACAATTAGTATTGAAAAAACTATAGAACAGTTTGTGGGACATGGATTTGCTGTAATGGCTTCATGTGGTGCAGACCAATTTTCTTGGTTTCATGCTGAAAGAAAGATAAGCCTTTATACCAGTTTTGTCTGTGATGCCTTTTTAGTACGTTCTCTTATTAGGGAAGGGCGAAAATCTCTAGAGTCTATTAATGAAGCTGTTTTCAGATTTGTAGAAATAGCCAATAAAAAAGCATTGGATAAAGAAAATAATTCTAGAAATATTCAAAATCCTGTATTTCGTTCAAGTATAGGAGGAACAATATTTTTTGATGTTGAAGAATATAACCCCTATAAAGTTCAAAAGGTATACGTAGACACAGAAGATTATATTATTTATTCTGTTGAACCTTTACATAATTCAAAATCAAAGAGGTTTGCAGTCAAGGTAATATTAAGATATCAATCTACAGAAGAACAAGTTGGAGAAATAGCAAAAGAAATAAAAAATACAATCTCAGATTGTGAAGTATATCAAAATGAAACAGCTGAAAGAATTTATAAGAATAATCCACCTAATGTTGTTTTTTATTATTTTGGATATGATGAAGATGACATAGTTAATAGTAACTTTGCTTATAATGCAACATGGGTGGATGATGCTCAGGATAAGAACGAATGGTATTATATGGGAGAAAATGCCAAAATAAAAAACAATGTTTATATTCAGACAAACAATGCATATAAATTGATAAAGACAATGCAACAAAGTAATATGAGTGATAATGAGTTTATAGAATTAACTAAAAAATATACAGTTGAGATTATATATGCAGCGGAACAATATATTAAAATTTTTAGAGAATATATTAATAATGTTATATGTGAAGAAGAACTTGTAAGTAGAGTTGAGCCTATTGGTAAACAAATATCAATGTTATTTTTTAAGCATAATGATTTACCACTTGCTCCAAGACGCTTGCATGATTGGTCACAGAAGCATGACCAAATTATATCAACAATCCATAATTTTTCATTATTTTATAATCAAGAATATCTGGATACCTGGGATTATGATAGAAGAAAATGGCTAATGAAGAATGCTATTATGCAATATGAAAGAGAGTTAGAAATGCTTAAACAAGCAGATGGTTTGATTAACTAAAATATAAAAAATTTAGGAGAAACATATGAGTACATTAAAACTTTATAAAGGAGCAGATTTTATTGATTTTTTTATTAGAAAGGGAAAGGAAGGAGAATATTGGGATTTTAAACAGGAGTGGCATGAAAGAATCGAAGATTTAATAAAAGATATAATATGCTTTAGTAATACAGTTCATAATGAGGACTGTTATCTTATTTTTGGTATCTCTGATAATTTAGAAATTGTAGGTATGAGAAAAAACAGAAGAAAACAGGCAGATATTATTGATGCAATTTCAAAACTACATTTTGCAGGAGACAATTATCCTAAAGTAGAAGTTGATACCATACTGTATGATAATATCGAATTAGATGTATTGATTATCTATAATACAGATAAGACTCCTATATATTTGAAAAACCATTATGGAAGGATGAAAGCAGGTTGTATTTATGTCCGCAATGGAGACAGAAATACACAAAATGATGGGAATGCAGACATAGATGAAATAGAAAATCTTTGGAAAAAAAGATTGGGTTTAACAAAATCCCATTTGGACTACATATATGATAGATTAGAAAATAAATTAGAGTGGGTGGAGAATGATAATTATTTTTATAATATATATAGGCCAGAGTATACTCTTCAAAAAGAATATGATGAAATTGATAGACCTATAGATGAATTTTATTCATATGCTATGACTAATGAAAGTACAGCATTTGGATTATTAAATATTTATTATAATTACACAAAATTAAAGAGCTATCAAATTGTTGAATTAGATGCTAGACGTTTATCTATCCCTACTCCTACACCTGGTTTTATTTATAGAGATATTTTTCAACACAATTTTTATTCATATAGATATTATATCGTAAATGATAATAAATATAGGCTTTTAAACTTCCTTTATGATGAGAGTAATCCTGAACAGAATCATGCTTTAAGATGTTTGCAAAACGTTGTTCTTCTTTATATATCAAATGAAGAGAGAATCCAATTTGAAAACTATGCAATGGAGAATATAAAGGATATTGAAAAGCAATTACAAGAAACAGAAGATTATCATTATATTAAAACTGAAACTAATAAGAAAACTCAAGTTTATAAGGAACGTTTAAGAGTTGGAATAATTCTCAATAAATTACTTAAGTCATGGAGGAATATAACATAATCAAATTTTTAATTTGTTAAAATAAGTATAGCAGTCAACTGCTGGAGATGATTTTTATCAGAAGTAATAGTTATAGAAACAATAAGCCCATTTCAATGAGTTATAATAGTATAAGAAGGGATAGAAGAAGAATGACCTGTTTAATACATGCTAGAAATAAGTATAAAACATTAGTAGCTAGTGACTCATGGAATACAAGTTCAATCCATAATCATATGATTCAAAAAATTACCATTAATAAAAAATTCCCATGTATTTTATCGAGTGCTGGAGAAAATTCTGCTACATATGATAATGGAGATATTGTAAATATCCTAGATTTTATGAATGCATTTGTTCAGAGATATAATGGTTATAATTTTCAAGAATGTTTACACGAATTGTTGGAAAAATCGTATAAGTTTATTAATGATATGAGATTGAATAATGATTATGAAAAAGTAGTACAATATTTTATTGTTTATTATGATGTAACAAATCAAACTATAATAAGCAGAGCATTTGAAATTGTGAAAAATACTTCGGGAACATACAGTTATGAATTGACAGAGCGTATAAATCTGAATTTTACATCTTTTGGCACGTATTGGTATGAGATAAATACTAAATTCTTCAAGACAGTAAAAATATTATTTATAAAAGAAAAAGTATTTAAAATCATAAAAAAATATAGTAAATTAGAATCAAAGTTACCAATAGACGAGAGAAAAGTTGGTGGACCTATACAGTGGGCACAAATAAATCGACAAGGAAAACTTATTCATTCAAATAATATAGTCTCATGTAAGAATATATGAGAATAGATATCTTCATAGCTTCCTAAAACTCTAAATTATAACTATAACCACTAATAGCACTGAACAGTAACACTAAATTAACACTTCAGTGCCGAACTACTAACCATCATATAGCAATTCCATCTTCAGTATGATATAATAAACTTGTTAAAGTAAACGATGTGAGGATATGATTTTATCCTCTTTATATATGGAGGTTAACAAAAATGAGAAAGGAAAAATTAAAAAAAGATGGAAAAGATTTCTTAAAGGATATCATTGCATTGATTTGTATTATCGCAGTTTGTTTTGGCGGATATAAGCTATATGCAAATTATAAGACAAGCAGTGCTCAAAACGACACATCATATAAGGTGAAGACAAAAAGAAATAATAAATATAATGGAGTCTATTCATTAACAAAATTAGATGAAAACGGAAAGAACACTTGGGATGGGTTAATGCTCTATGTTAAAAATGATAAGATTGTGAGTTGTGCTCGTTTTGATTATGTGTATATGGAAGATGTAAAAACAAAGTTAATTGAAAAATATGGTGATAAATATAAGAATATGTCAAATAAGGAATTGCATGATGACCATTTAAATCTTGAAATAGCAGATACTGAAAGTGAATTACTTTCATCTGGAATTAGAGGCGTTCTTGACACCGGCTTCTCTAGTGGTGGAGGAATCGGTAGTTTTAATGAAAAGGGTGTTTTTACGGGATTAGGAGAATTTGTATGTCCAGATAAGGTTGATTTTGAAAAGGTTACAGATATTAAGACAGATTATGATTATATGCAAAGCTGTCTTATTGTTCCCGGTTATGATGAAGATAGCCGAGAAGTGTGGCTCAGCAAACTATTAAGCAATGAAAAATCAGAATATCATGATGGCTATAAATTAATCAAGTACAACGGATTTGATGATATCCAAAAAAGATGCAGAATTGATAATGGTGGCTGTATTGATAAGTTAAATAAACTATTTAATGCAGGACTATAAGGACTGCTAATCAATAAAAAAGGAAATATATTAATAGATAATAAATTGACTTTGAATAAAAATATGGTATTATATTAATGGACAGAGAATATAAAAAAATGAGGGAGTGGTTACCCTCTTTTTTTTCGTTACAATTTAGACAGAGAATGCTTTTAATAAATATTATTTCAGAAACGTCTTTCTGTAATATTTATTAATAAGCTGCAGGACCCAAATCGTGGTAAATACTTGGTTATGAAATGGGTCTGCGTGGCTATACTTTTTTCTTATTTAAGAAAATACAAATATAGTCTAGGGTTAGATTTAATTGTCTCCAAATTAACCAAACAGCCACTAAAGTATAAATGTCTGGTAAGTTATAATTTGGCATACACTTCTCTCCATATATTATTCTATGTCTAAATTTCCTTTTTTATTAGAAATTTTGAACATGCTATTTCGTCCTCCTTGTAACTGGTTAAATAATACTCTAGAAATATTCTTTAACTTGTTAAAGTAAAGAATAAGCTAAAAATTTAATAAAAACAAAAAAAGGGAACAACTGTTCCTTTTTTCTATCTAGTATGCTGGGCATGGTATATATCTAAGTGGTGCGAGAGGTCGAAAATAAACTTTATTTATTATCTCATACTTGATTTAATTGTTAATCTTTAATATCTCTTTAATTCTTTGAATATCCTCAACTCTAAGAGCATTATCTTTACCAGATGATGTAATCTTATGGGTTAGGCTTGTTTCATTTAGGAGTATACTATCGGAATCAATATAAGATTTAGCATTATGTAGAAATAAGTATCCATCAATCCAGCAGTTAATATTATTTTCTTTTAATATTTGTGAAAGAATATATGTCTGTCTCTTTGCCTGCTTTAAAGGATTTTTGACTGTTGTTGTATAGTTGTTTCCTTGAGCCGAAGTTTTAGTATACTTCCAATCAATATCATCTACACTTCCCTCAAGAATCCCCTTATAATTCTTTGTCTCAATTATTACAATCCTGCGGGGACTTAAAATAAGATTATCAATTTCACTTCTTTTTCCTTCAAATTCAATAGTGATATTGCTTATGATTTGATAGGAATTAGGGAGTGTTTTAAGAATATTTTGGGTCATTTTTTCTCCTTGTAATCCAGTTTTAAGAATTTTATAGTGTTTGAAGCAGTATTGAAAGATGGCAAAAGAGATGATACAAACAACAAATAAAGGGAAGAGATAATTAGATAAGTTAATTTCTTCTTGTACTGCCTTTGAAAAAGCAAGTAAATTCCCAAATAGACTAGAGGGCTGATTAGGTCTTAAGGCTAGAAATAGGAGGTATCCAAAAAAGGAAGCAACTCCACATATACTTAAAACCATACCTCAAAAATAATATTTTATTTTCTTTTGATTATCCATAAAAATACTCCATTTCTATAATATTATGACAATGTTTTACTATTTGTAATTTATTACTACTCTTGAATAAAGAGAACTATATTAAATCTAATATTTTATTATTACTTTTTTAGATTTATTATATTTAATCCTCTAACTTATCTAATACATCAGCCATATTGTCTCGAACCTGTTTTTGTGCGTTTTCGGAATTTTCAATCTCTTTTTGGATTTCATTGACTTTTTGATTTGTCTCTTCTTTCTGCTTTTCAACTTCTGATTGAATCTGCTTTGACTTTTTCTCAATTTCCTTTTTCTGCTTTTCAAATTCAGCTTTTTTCTTATCATATTCTTTCTGAACTTCCTGCTGCTGTTTTTTAATATTTTCAGCCTGTTCATTAAATTTGTTCTGCATGTTATTAGTCTTATTGTCTGAAGAATCTTGGTTATTTATCATATGAAATCCAGAGTAGAGTGTTCCTAAACAACCAATACAAATTAATAAAATTCCAATATTTCTTTTCATTCTTTATGCTCCTTTGGATTATTTGTTTTTCAATATTATATCATTTAAACTCTTAGAATAAAAGTTTATATCGACAAATACTACCAATTTTTAACATATTGCTGTACAATAATAACAAGGAGGGAATTTTTATGAAATATCTTATTATTTTATTTGTTTCAATTATTTGTATAGGGGTAGGGGTAAAGTTTGTTTCATCAAATTATAAGACAAAACTCTTAATTGATAATGAGAAGAAAATAAAATATTATTTTTGGGGTATGGTTTTAAGTATATGTGGTGTGGTTTCATATTTTTTATATTTTGTATTCATGTTTTATAAACAAACGCAGACAGCTAAATTATTTGATGACTATGTAGCTTTTTCAAATGCTATAAATGAAAATATTAATTTATTTAGTGGATTTGCACCATTGTTTGCAATTTTTATGATTTCAGCTGTTGTATTTGCTTTTTGTCAAAAACGTTATAGAATTCTAAAATCAGGATTGAAGGGCGAAAGAGCCACTCAAAAAACTCTCTTAAAATTACCCGCAGATTATACTATTTTATCTAATGTATCTATTAAGTATGAAGATAAGGTGGCAGAAATTGATAATCTTATTTTAAGCCCAAAGGGAATTGTTATAGTTGAAACAAAAAGCTATAAAGGAACTCTTAGAGGGAAAGAAGAAGATAGTGAGTGGAGTTTTACAAAAACATCCAATCAGGGAAAAGAATATACTTCATCAATCAAAAATCCATTAAAGCAGGCAAAGAGACAGACATATATTCTTTCACAAATATTAAAAGAAAATAATATTAACTGCTGGATTGATTCATATGTTTATATTCTAGAAAGTCAATGCTATGTCAGTTCAGAGAAGATTTTTCTTGATGAAAGAAGTCTTATACATAAAATTGTATCATCTGGCAAGGAAAATGCATTAAATGGTGCAGATATAGATAGAATAAAGAATATACTAAAAAATCAGCAGTAAATGCTGATTTTTTTGTTATAATGTAAATAGAAAAAAATAGCAGTAAGATTCTGCTGGAGATGAAATAATGACAATAAGTCAATCAAGCTGTCAAAGAAAGGATATGAGTAACATGAGTTTTGTTGGGCTTCACAACACAAAAGAGGGAATCATTGGTTTCGCAGATAGTAAAGCAACAATAACATTTAAAGATGGTCATCATGAAGAAGATGTTCAAAGAGGAAAAATAAGGAAGATTTTTAAGAATAGTCATTTTATATTTGTTACATACGGAAACAATGAATTGTTTTCAGCTCAGTTTAAAATAAATTTAGAGGATTACATAGAAAAGTATCTAGATGAAAATATGACATATAAAGATTTTTTTGAATGCTTATTTATAAAATTACTTTATTCCAAGCCAGAGTACAGTGATGGTATTTATAATTTTATTATTGGTAGTAAAGATAATAAAGGGCAATATCTTAGGAAACTCACTATTAATACAAATAAGGAAACCCAAGAATACACAGATAAAAATTATGAATACATTACAATCTGTGGTGGAGATGAAACATATCGAGAAATATATACTCAAATTCCAAAATACTGGGATGCTCCAATACAAGAATATCAAAATATAATTCAAAAACAGATTTCTAAAATAGTGGAAATTCTTGATTTAGACTACAAGTATAACTCTGTAGGGGTACCTATAAATGTAGAAATATTTCAGTAGGGTCCTTTTTTATTAAGATAACTCAAGTTATACTTGTTTTATTCATAAAACAAGTTAAAATAAATCCGAGGGTGTTGTTTTCCCTCGGAGGTGAGGCATTGGCCTCTAAATATAAAAACATAAAAAAGAAAAAAGCAGATAAACAAATGCGCACCAAAAAAGTTCTTGAAATAATTCTGCTTATTGTAAAAATTCTTTCCCACTTCTTTTAGTGGGTTTTCTTTTACCATTCTATTATATCATAAACAATATAGAAATTCCATCTTCAGTATGATATAATAAACTTGTTAAAGTAAACGATGTGAGGATATGATTTTATCCTCTTTATATATGGAGGTTTAAAATATTATGAAAGGATTTATAAAAAGTGTTTTAGCAATTGCTGTTGTTCTTGCCATTGCGTTTGGATTAATAAAAGGGTTTGAATACTACAATAGCAAAAAGGCAGATGGAGATACATCATATAAAGTTGAAACAAAAAGAAACAAAAAATATAATGGCGTCTATACGTTAACAAAATTAGATGAGAACGGAAAAAACACATGGAATGGACTCATCATGTATGTGAAGAATGATAAAATTATCAGTGCTAATCTAGCAGAGTTTGAATCAAGAGAAGATATTATCAATAATAAACTGAATGGTAAAAAGGATGCTAGCAGCATTGAAATACTCCAAAATGCTTCAATAAAACCTGACCTTGGAAGTGTAGGAAATGTTAATTCTGGATTTAATGTCTCAGGAGGAGATATGACCTTAACACAAAAAGGAGCCGCAGTCGGAAAGGGTCAAATTGTATTCTATGACAGAGATGTAGATATCAATAAAGATTATGATAATCTGAAAAGATGTAAAGTTGTAGCAGGCTATGATGAAGACAGCAAGGAAATCTGGTTAAGTAAGTTATTGAAGAATAATCAATCTGAGTATAGTGAAGGCTATAAATTAATTCATTATAAGAATAGCACAGATTTATACAATAACTGTGGTATCGAAGATGGTATTTGTATGTTAATCTTAAATGATGAATTTAATGCAGGCTTGGATGAAAATTAAATAGATACTAAAAAGGAACGACTGTTCCTTTTTTTCTGATACTCTTTTTTCATGATACAATATAATAGTAATAATTCGCATATTTTGTGCGAGAGGTGATTATATTGCATAAGTTATTAAAATCATTACTGGTAGGCGTTCTCATATTGCCTAGCATATCTACTGTCTCAGCAGCCAGTATGCCTTCGTCATATAACAATCTGACATCAGAGGAGAAAAAGGCCTTTGATAAGATATATCAGCAGTCCAGCGAATCAACACTGCAGAATGTCAATGTCAATTATTCCACAGAGCTGTCTGGGCTAAAGGATATCAGCAGCTATCACTGGACAGCATGGAAAAAGGCTGCAAAGGGCGGAAGCATCAGTAAATCCGCAAATTCAGGAAAAGGCGTAGGAAGCGGAAGCTATAAGGGATTTACACAAAAGAAGATAGATTCATGGAAAGTAGATGAAAAATACATCAATGCCATCAAGAAGATTAATAAGGGAAAGTTCCCTAAGGATGGTAATTATACCTTTCCGACAGATACATCATCATCAAAATTAGACTGGTGGGTTGACGAAGTTGGATTCTATGATATTATGGGTGACCCAAAATACTCAAAGGTCACAGTCAAGGGGTATAGAACATTCAACTGGACTGAGAAAGTAAGAAAAGAAAGTATAAAAAAGAAGAGAGATTCATTTCAATATACAAAAAAAACATCTCCTGATACACAAGGCTGGGGGCCTTCAAGGACTTCTAGTGAAATGGCTAATGTTATAAAGATAAGATTACATCAACGTTTTGATTTATCATTAACTGATACAGAAGCCAAAGTAATAGAAAAAGCACTTAAGAATAGCTATAACGACCATTTTGATGATGGGAGTAAATATGAAATGAACTATACTGGAACATTTGGTGGTGGAAGCACTATTTATAGAGTTCAGATTGCTATTGGTGGAGATACATCAGATAAAGTCAATCCTAATCTTGTTTATATAGCAGTAACAACAGAAACGAAATCTTATTCCTACGAAACAGAGTCACATACATCAAAGCAGCAAATTGCTCAGACAGTTGTTGCAAGAAATGCATATGCTTCAGAGATTCAAAAATATGGAAACTTCTACCTGACTCCAAAATCAAATGTCTCAAGTCAGAAGATAAAAACAAGGAATACAGGATTCTGGTATAACATTAATCCATACTATCACAAAGGCTCAGCATCTGTAACAGATGAAGGAAGCTATGGCTGGACATTCTCAACAAATGTGAGCAGTGGAGAATCTGGTACAAATATATATGCTATGCTTCCTATTAAATACAAATTCTATACTGATATAGTTGATTCACATTATTATGCACCAGATGTAGGGAATCCGCCTAAGGATGGAAGTGGCGGAAGCAATAATGGAAATAACAATAACAATGGAGGAAATAACGGAGGCGATAAGCCTAATGGCGGTGACAGCAATAATCCAGGTGGAAATGGAAACAATAGCAATAATGGTGGAAACGGAAATAACAATGGAAATAATGGAAACAGCAACAATTCAGGCAATGGAGGA
>OKTP01000200.1_pt1 | contig 27717 bp, 23 predicted proteins | sample 1606291 | NCBI WGS metagenome assembly OKTP01 (sample SAMEA3879558, study PRJEB24766) | human gut metagenome | biome: human-associated habitat; feature: feces | place: USA | collected 1985/1987
GGTGTACCGGTGGAATTAAGGGTTAAAGAATTAGAAAAACAGGTTAACGAACTGAACCATACAATTGACCAAAAAGACACTTACATTAATAGCATATTAGAAGAAAAATCCAAACTGAATATTGATAATAATCAGTTAAGAAGTGATTTGAGTGAATCAAAAAAGCATGTTGATATGCTAATATCAACAATAGAAAGCTTGTCAAAAGCTCTGTCAAAATAAACTAAAGCAGCCAAATGGCTGCTTTTTCTCACATAATATAGAAAAACATACAGGTGGAGATGAAAAATGACGAATGATGCAATTATAAATAAACAACAAATCACGCTTACTGAAGAAGAACAACGAAAAGCAGAAGAGTTTCATAAATCAAGAATTGCTTTTATTTATCATAAAGATATCAAGAATACTCCGGGTTCTATAACTAGTGAGATGAATTGATAAATCAATTGATTTGGTTGTCAAATTATAATTACCTGGATAAGCGTATCAAAACATACGAGAAAGATGAAACTACACTGGGATACACAAAATGCAGCTCCGATTTGACAAATCTTAAGAAGCAGTCTGGATATGAGTGGCTAGACGATGTAGATTCAACAGCTCTCCAAAGTTCCCTAAAAAATCTGGATACCGAAAATCCACTTTCAGTGGAGTTTGAATTCAACAAAGTTGAATTTACATTTAAAAACTTCTTTGAACAACCAAAATCCGGATTTCCCTAAGTTTAAATCCAAAAAGACACATAGGCATTCCTATACTTCAAAATATACGAATGGGAATATCAAGTATTCTGGTAAATACATAAAACTTCCAAAGCTAGGCAATGTGAAGACAAGGAACAAGCTTGTTTCAGATGGACGTGTTGTGAGTGCCACCATATCTCAGGAGCCAAGTGGAAAATATTTCGTATCGCTCTGCTGCGTGGATGTTCCGGTAAAGGAAGGCACAAAGACAGGTCATGTTGTCGGGATAGACTTAGGTATAAAGGAGTTCCTTATCACATCTGACAGAAAGATGGTCAAGAACCCAAAGTATCTCTCAAAAGAAGATAATAAGTTCATCCGGCTGCAACGGCGGCTGTCCCGAAAATCAAAGGACAGTGCCAGCAGCAGGAAAGTACGGATTCGGCTTGCAAGGCAGCATGAAAAGATAGCTAAGTTCTATCCTTCCAGCCAGATCTGTTCTGTGTGTGGAAAGCCGACCGGAAAGAAGCCATTAGATGTCCGGGAATGGGACTGTCCTTATTGTGGAACGCATCATAACCGTGATATCAATGCTGCGGTCAACATCCTGAAGGAAGGACTGCGTATCCGAACGGCTTGAGACATAACGATAAGGAGGCAGGGACTACCGTATCTGCCTGTGGAGAGTTGGTAAGACCGTCTATAGGATGGCATGGCTCTATGAAGCAGGAATCTCCCGCTTGTAAGTGAAGTGAAAGTGGTGAGAGGTTCAAGTGGATGGAAAGATTCAATATAATGAAGATAAAGAAGATGATCGTGACCATATGCATTGGGTAATGGAAGATTATGGTATATCCTGTAATGAATTTGAAAACTCAAAAAGAGGATATATTTCAAATGGGCGGATTTTCTTATATCGAGGAAGCGATTTTGCAGAGATAGAACTTAGTGAAATTTCATTACAGGATTTAGTTGATTTGATTGACAAGCACAATCAGTATTTTGATGGCGAAACAATACTGGTTTACAGTGGAATGAATATTGGGAAGGTAGGAGAAATCTGGAAGCCGTTAAGTTGTATTTTAATCATAGAAAATAATTAAATGTGGAGGATAAAACTATGTTTCGTATAAAGGTTATGGACCATCAATCGGCCTTCCACTATGTATACAATCATGCAGGATTTAGTGGAAATAAGAATTTTGCGGTATTAAGCATACAGGAGTATCCAACCGATATGATGGGTATACAATATAAATGTGGAGGTAACTGCAAGGGTGCGCTTAATGTCTGGTTCTCTGATATAACGGACAAGGATAGAGAAAGACAAGGAACGTATATTAAGTTGATTACGGAGGAGGATGCTGAGGAAATTTATAAATTTGTGATGAACATAAAAGATAAAGACATCGATCAATTAATTATTCATTGCAATATGGGAGTATCGAGAAGTCCTGCAGTTGCCGCAGCAATTTCAAAAGCATTGACAGGCTCAGATGACGAATTCTTTGGAGGTAAATTTATTCCTAACATGGTGGTCTACTATACTGTTTTAAAAGCATTTGGATTAGATAATACACCACAGTTCAGTAACCATAATAATTATATGATTTAAACCAGGCCAGAAGGCCTTTTTTAATATCTATCTTTCATATTCTTTTTGAAAAATAATTAGAAAAGAGGATATCATATGAAACGAAAGATTTGGCTTTGTGGTATTGTAACTGTTTTAACTTTGGCATCAACATTTAACTCATTCGGAGCTATGGAACTAAAAAATCATTCCGCGTCTTACCAAATGAATGGTCAATGGAAGACGGTTGAAATAAGTCGATATTGGCAAGATGGATTGGCAGATGGATGGTATGAGGAAGATGGAAAGACATTTTATATTTTTAATGGAAACCCTGTCTCGTTAATGTATAAGGTTGATGGGAAAATATATTACTTCAATGAAGACGGAAGTATTCTAAAAGAAGACAGTCAAGATTATCTTAATCTATTTTCTTTAATTTCTGAAATGCATAACGCAAAAATTCAAAATAACACTACATGGAGATATGATTGTTCTGCAATGACGGATTATCAAAGGTATGCACTTTTATACATATATTGTAAACAGTACATTCCAGCATCATACGATCTTGGTGATGCAGGATTTAAAATAGAAAACAATCATTTAATGCTTGATATAACAAACCCAAGATATGATGTAGAAAAAATAACAGATGATTTCCTGCAAAATTTTTCAATCAGTGATGATATGAGTGACGAACGAAAAATCAGGATCATACATGACAAAATAGCAGAAATGTTTTCCTATGATTATTCCTATACCAATATGAGTGATGATTTAAAAGAGGCACTAAAACATAACAATAAAATTGTATGTGGCGGATATGCAGGTATATTTAAACTGGTCTGTGAAAAGTTTGGATTAGAGTCAGAAGTTATTACTGGAATGGGAAACGGAGAACTTCATGCTTGGAATAAGGTAAAAGCAAATGGAGAATGGAAATATGTTGACTGTTGCTGGGATGATACATCAAATTCCCATACATGGTTTTTAAAAACAAAAGAATATTTTGACCAGACACACCAGGAATCATAAATAAATATTGTTGCACTTAGAAATAGTACATTATTAAACCATAAAACAAAAATGGAGGAAAAAAAATGTTAGGAAGAATGTCAGTAGAGTCATATGAGGAGAATAGACCAAGTCAAAAACGAAAAGTGAATAAACTGTTTTTTATTCCCGTGATATTAGTTTTAATTCTGTTTATAAGATTTGGAATATTCACGCGGATACCGGAGGGATATGTGGGAGTTGTAATCAAATTTGAACAAGCAACAGGAGAGGCGCTAACACCCAACTGGTATCCCAAACTTCCATTTATCACAAAGATAGTGAAAATGGAAACCAGAATCCAGAATCTTGAAGAAGTAACAACACAGGCTGAATTAGCAGGAAAAGAAACAGTTTCCTTAACATTACAGATGAAATATCGGTTAGATAGTTCAAAAGCAGTGGATGTCTATAAACAGGCAGGAGCCTCCTATCAGGATAAATTAATCCCACAGTCGGAAATATTGGATGTGATTAAATCTACAATCCCAAAATATACAATTGATGAATTTGCAGAAAAAAGGGCGATTATAGGATCAGATGCACTTGATGCACTCAATGAAAGATTCAACTCAAGAGGTATTATTTTTACAAGCATGTCCATCAGCAATTATAATTTTGATTCAACAATGGAATCTGCAATTTCTGCGATGAATGCAGCAACACAGGAACAGAAAACACAGGCTATAAAGATTCAGACAGAAAAGGATCGTGCAGCGGCAGATAAGGAAATTGCAATTACAAATGCAGAAAAAGAAGCACAGGTGGCCATCAAAAGGGCAGAGGCAGAGGCTGAAGCAATCCGAATCAAAGCGGAAGCTGAAGCAGAAGCCAATGGTAAAATCAGCGCTTCTGTTACCGATGAACTGATTCGTTATAATGAAGTGGAAAAGTGGAATGGCTCAAAAGCTACAGTTATTACAAGTGGATCCGTAATAACAGATACAAATAAGGATATGAGGAATGATGTGAAAAATGAAAATAACTGATAAAGTGATGAAGATGCATTTCGCTTCGAAAATCTTGAGCTAGAAGACATATTAAATTTGATGGTAGGCTTTTCATGAAGGTCGCATATAGTGAAATTAATGCCTATGATTTCAGCAAATCACGATTAACTGAAATTAGCGCAGATACAGTGGTAGAGTATATTCCAAGTGAATTGATTTTACATGGGAAATACTGGAACATAAAAAAAGAAAGTTGAAAGGAAAAACTATGAAGTATACGATTGAAACAACCAAAGATGGATGTATAGAAGTTCTGGAGTTCCATGATGGAAGTAAGTACATGAAAAAACATATCAAAACACCATATGGCTCCAAATGTGAGGATAAAGATTTTTCAGATCAGATGGAGGCAGATGGAATCTGTGAGGATATACTTGAGAGGGTTAGTGTATTCGATAGCTTTCTGGCAAGTGAGTTTCTGGATATTGCAGAACTTGATTGTTAAATCAAGAAAATAATGTAGTAGCGCATAGACAACCTTATGATAATAGACCGAAAAGACAGATATTACATCTGTCTTTTTTTGTACTTTTTATTAAAAACTGTCATAATAATTTTAGGCTAGCACTCTTGAAGCTTGAGTGCTAAAACTAGGAGGAATAGAATATGAGCAAGATTATTGGCATAGACTTAGGAACTACAAATAGTTGTGTATCTGTTATGGAAGGTGGGAAACCGACTGTCATTGCTAATACCGAGGGTGTTAGAACCACACCATCTGTTGTCGCATTTACAAAGACAGGAGAAAGATTAATTGGTGAGCCGGCAAAGCGCCAAGCGGTCACAAACGCAGAAAAAACAATTTCGTCCATCAAGAGGCATATTGGAACTGGCTATCGAGTGGATATTGATGGAAAGGCATATACTCCACAGGAAATTTCAGCTATGATTCTTCAAAAACTGAAGGCAGATGCTGAAAGTTATCTGGGTGAAACAGTGACAGAGGCCGTTATCACTGTTCCGGCATATTTTAATGATGCACAGAGACAAGCAACAAAAGATGCAGGCCGTATTGCAGGGCTTGAAGTAAAACGTATCATTAATGAACCAACAGCGGCTGCATTGGCGTATGGCTTGGATGACGACAGGGAACAGAAGATTATGGTATATGATCTTGGTGGTGGTACGTTTGATGTGTCAATCATTGAAATCGGTGATGGCGTCATTGAAGTCTTATCTACAAACGGAGATACATACCTTGGCGGCGATGATTTTGATGCAGTAATTACAAACTGGATGATTTCTGAATTTAAGAAAACAGAAGGAATAGATTTATCAAACGACAAGATGGCACTACAACGGCTAAACGAAGCTGCTGAAAAAGCAAAAAAGGAACTTTCTTCAACAACTACAACAAATATCAATCTTCCTTTCATTACAGCGACATCAGATGGACCAAAGCATTTGGATATGAACCTTACGAGGGCTAAGTTTGATGAGCTTACCCATGAGCTTATTGAAAGAACTGCAATTCCAGTTCAAAATGCATTAAGGGATGCTGGAATCTCAGCCTCTGAATTGAATAAGGTTCTATTGGTAGGCGGTTCAACAAGGATGATTTCAGCTCAGGAAAAGGTGAGGCAACTGACCGGGAAGGAACCAAACAAATCCTTGAACCCAGATGAATGTGTTTCTCTTGGTGCGGCAATCCAGGGTGGAAAACTAGCTGGAGAAACAGGTACTGGAGATATCCTGTTACTTGATGTAACACCATTATCATTGTCAATTGAAACAATGGGTGGAGTCGCAACAAGGTTAATTGAACGGAATACGACAATCCCTGCTAAAAAAAGCCAGGTATTCTCAACTGCAGAGGACAATCAAACCGCTGTTGATATACATGTTGTTCAGGGAGAACGGCAGTTTGTCAAAGATAATAAGACATTAGGACGTTTCCGATTGGATGGAATCCTTCCTGCTAAAAGAGGCATCCCACAGATTGAAGTAACCTTTGATATTGATGCAAACGGTATAGTGAATGTTTCGGCAAAAGATTTAGGAACTGGCAAGGAACAGCACATCACAATCACTTCTGGGTCAAATATGTCGGATACAGATATTGACCGTGCAGTTAAGGAGGCGGAGATGTTCGCCGCAGCTGATAAGGAAAAGAAGGAAACTATTGAAAATTATAATGCAGCCCAAAGTGTTGTTACCAATATTGAGCAGAACATGAGGGATTTGGATGGTAAAATCAGTACTTCCGATAAAAATATGCTCAATGAGAAAATTTCAGCTATTAAGGATATAGTAAATCATCATGATATCCAATCTGTTACACCGGAAATGGGAAGGGACCTGAAAACTAAATTGGATGATCTATTAGAAACGGCACAGCGTATATTTTCCTCAGTATATGAAAATATAGATACAGCCAAACCGGATAACCAAGACATAGATGAAACAGGGCATGATGACAATATCGTCGATGGTGAATTTCAGGAAATTTAAATATATAGAATCTTCAAAAGGAGCTGGAGCACAATCCAGCTCTTTTTACGATATTAAATCTCCACATACTATATATATCAGCGAAGAGGAGAGATTATGAATTTTATAGTTTTACAGATACAAAAAGAAAAAAATCAGTTTCTTATTAATAGTAAACCGGCATTTCTGAATGATGGAGTCCTAACATCCGGATATGGCAGTATAACGTTTTATGATGAACAGACTGTTCCATACCATTTAAATGAAGGACAACATATTGCGAAAGTAGGAACTTTTGTTGATGCAGATATAGAAACATGTAAAGGTATATATAAAGCTGATTCTGTCACTATCTATGAAATAAAAGAAATAAACCGAAAAAAGACAATAGAGTGGATGACGGAAAATGGGATAAACCTTAAAAACAATTGTTCTTATTATTTAAGGGTGGCTGTGGACGCAGGTTACCATTGCCTGATTCAATATCTTATTGAAAGTGGAGCTGACATAAATAATGCAGACGGATATCCATTGCGGAAAGCTGCAGGAAAAGGGCTTTATGAATCAGTCAGATTGTTAGTTGAAAGTGGTGCTGATATTCATATGAATAATGAGGCTGCATTCCAGGCAGCAGTTTTAAATGGACATCTGGAAATCATGAAATATTTAGTAGGAAAAGGCGCTGATATTCATGTCTATGATGATTATGCACTGCGCACAGCTTCAGCAAAGGGATATATTGAAATCGTGAGGTTTTTGATAAGTAAAGCCAATATCCATGTTTACAATGATAACGCGTTGAGTGCAGCGGCTTTAAATGGCCATTTTGATATAGTAAAACTTCTGGTTCGTTATGGTGCAGACATTCATGCATCAAATGATGATGCTTTATTATATGCAGAGAAATATAACCACAACGATATTGCGGAATATTTAAAATATATAGCAAAGAAAAAACAGTTATTTAGGATTAAAAGACTACTAAGTAATTAGACTACATAATCTTTAAAACAAGATAGGAAGGAAAATTAAATGAGTAAATTTAGTGGAAAATGTGATTTTTTTGACCATATTGAAATATTTGGACTTGATAATGTATTAAAATCAAACATATATGTTGGGTCAGATGATGAACCATTAGTTCTTAAAAGCAGGAAAGACTGTATCCCTTATTATCCATATGTTATTGGCGCATCATTCACAACAAACGGTATAGGCACCATCAGACTTTCGAGTAAATCATGGGTTGATATTGAAGAAGAGCGATATGGTCATATGTCAATCCATGATTATTACAGAAATGAGCTAAAGAAAGAATTGGAAAAATCATACCATGATGATTCCGAAGTTAAATAAAAGAGCCAGTTGGCTCTTTTTAATTTCTATTATTACTATCAAGATATATTTAGAGAGTAAAAAACCACTTCTAAACAAATCCGCCTTTAGTAGTGTAAGTAGTGGCAGTTCATATAGACATCTCATAAATACCTCTATACTAGTTTTATCCCAATAGTACATGTTTGTTTTTTGGAATTCATTAACATACTTATAAAAAAGGATATAAGAGAGGATTATGAATGGATATATTTGAATATTACAAAAAAACTGAAGAAGAAAAGAAATATGATGAGCCTTTAGCATCACGAATGCGGCCCAACACATTAGATGAAGTTGTTGGACAAAAGCATATAATTGGGAAAGGAAAACTACTTTATCGTGCAATCATGGCAGATAAATTAGGCTCTATTATATTTTATGGTCCACCAGGAACCGGAAAGACTACGTTGGCAAAAGTGATTGCAAATACAACAAGCTCAAATTTTAAAGAATTAAATGCGACCATTTCCGGAAAGAAGGATATGGAAGAAGTCATAAATGAGGCAAAGAACCAATACGGAATGTATGGAAAAAAGACAATCCTATTTATAGATGAAATACATCGTTTTAATAAAAGTCAGCAGGATTTCTTATTACCTTTTGTAGAGAAAGGAACAATTACTTTAATTGGAGCGACTACTGAAAATCCATTCTTTGAAGTGAATAAAGCATTACTGTCAAGGTCACGTATCTTTGAGTTAAAACCACTTGGAACGGATGATATCAAAGATTTACTAAACCGTGCAGTGACAGATAGGGAAAAGGGATTCGGTGATTATCACGTTGTAATGGATAAGGAAGCAATCGACTTTCTGGCTGAAATAGCAGGAGGAGATGCACGTGCTGCTTTGAATGCTTTAGAAATTGGAGTACTTACAACTGATAGGTGCGATGATGGAACAATCCATATCACTTTGGAAATTTCAAAGGAGTGCATCCAGAAACGTGTTGCCAATTATGATAAAGGCGGAGACAATCATTATAATACAATTTCAGCATTTATTAAAAGTATGCGTGGTTCAGATCCGGATGCTGCAGTCTATTATCTTGCAAAAATGTTACAGGCCGGAGAAGACGTCAAGTTCATTGCAAGGCGAATTATGATATGTGCTTCTGAGGATGTCGGAAATGCAGATCCTATGGCATTAGTTGTTGCAACCAATGCGTCATTGGCGGTAGAACGTATAGGGATGCCAGAAGCAAGGATTATTTTGTCACAGGCTGTTTTATACATTGCCACAGCTCCTAAAAGCAATTCTGCAATCAATGCAATTGATAGTGCGTTGCAGGTTGCAGCATCTGGTAAGAATTATCCAATACCAGGGCATCTGAAAGATGCCCATTACAGTGGTGCCTCTGCACTTGGAAGCGGAATAGGATATAAGTATCCTCATGATTACAAGAACAACTATGTGGAACAGCAATACCTCCCTGATAGCTTAAACGGAATGAGATTTTATGAATCTTGCAATAATGGATATGAGAAAGTAATTAATGAATATGTCAACAAGATTAAAAATAAATCATAATAAGTATATTAAAAAAATGGAGAATGATAGGGAGGATTTAAATGGCTTGGTGGGCGTTATATAAATGGTTCAGTCAGTTCAGGGTAAGACCTTACATTAATTATATCAACTTGTATAAGAAAAAAATGTTTTGTGAGTGGTATGACAGTCTTACGATGGAAGAAAAAGAAGAATACGAATCTTTAAAACAAAAGAAGAAAGAAGCAAAGGCAAGAGAATTCGAAGCCGCCATGTATTCATGGGCCAAAATGATGGCTCCATTTATCAATCGAATACCTGGAATGTGGTAAAATCAAATTCTTAAGTGGATAAGGAGTAGATGGATATGGATATCAATAAGGATTTATATATTAAGCAATATGGATATAAGGCATATAAAGAATTCTGTAAGAAAAATCGGGTGATAACACCGATGAATACAGGAACAAGAACAATGAAAACAGAAAAAGTGTATTCAAGAAAACGAAAACATAAAAATCAATGGCCAGAGAGCTAAAATGGAAATGGAGCGGAAGAGATGATATATAATATTATTGTGGATTGTGAAAAAAATGATCCAGTCGATTATCGTTGTGGAGGCCCTTATATTCTTGGATTTGATTTCTTTGTGACAGATGAAAATAAAAATGAAATATTGGATTTTGTAAAAGAGATGCTCATAAAGTACAAAAGACCGATTATGGATATTAGAGTAACCGAAAAAAGAGCAGACGAATATGTGGGCCAGGAAACAATCGAATATTGGAGTAAAAAAGAAAATATTGAAAAATGTATCAAAGAAGGCTATTAATTTCATAAATCATAAAAAGAGCCAATAAGGCTCTTTTTTAATGGTGATGATTATCCAATATATTTAGAGCCTCATCCAATATATCTTTGGGTTTTCTTTGATCCACAACTCCTCTGGCATATTCAGGAACGCCATAATATGCACCAGCAATGCTTCCAGCAATTGCTCCTATTGTATCAGAATCACCATCAAAAGATAGTACATTATCAATAACTCCCTCATAACTATCGGCATAGTAAAAACATATGGCTGCTGCTGGAACAGAAAAAGGGCAAACTGTAGGTCCAATACTATATTTCAACTCCTCCATCGTAAAATCTTTTAAAGCTACACCATGAGAAATATATAAATCAGTACGGCCCGGTGTATAAAACTTTACAATATATCTAAAAATCTGTTCCTTTGAATATCCATTCTTTGCCATCCAGATGGAAACCGCCGTTATTACAGCACCTGCAATTCCTTCATAATGGTTATGCGTTGCAGCAGCACTGGCAATTGAATACAATATTACATCATCTAAGCAATCGAAGTAGTCAGGAATAGGAGAAATTCTCATTGCCGATCCATTTCCAAAACTTCCATATGGTGTTAAAAAATCAGAGTAAACCCAAGAATAAAAAGCTCCTCCATAAGAAGCTCCTGTAAATGGCATTCTTGCATAATCCTTATATTTCTGTGTAAATGGGTTCTCTTCAAATGGATAGTTACTATGTTTACTATAATCCCTTAATTCAAAATTTCTATCCTGAATAAGGATTTTCTCTTTTAAGCATGCTGCTGTAGCACAAGACAGGATAGTATCATCTGTTGGGCAGCTACCAGTTTGAATACAGGTCTGGTAATTCAAATTTTTCCTTTGCTCAATTGTAAATCCAAATTCATATGCACTACCTGCGATATCGCCAAATAATGCACCATAGAAAGCAGCAGGATACTTGAAACTTTTTTTCTCTTCATCTGGTGAACCGATAACTTGAAACTTTTTCTGTAAGTAAGCCATATCAATAACATAAATGCTGTTGCTGCATAATTCCTCAAATTGATCTTCATTGATATCTTTATTTAAATAACTGGTTATGACTTTTGATATAACAGATGGCGCAGCTCCACATTCTAAGTTTTCACGGGCTATTTTCATTAAAGTAGGGCTTAGGTCAGGGTAATCATAAACAGTAGTGTCAATACCGGATAGTTTGCCCAGCATTACCTGTTCTTTCTGCCAGGTTGATATCTCAAACTCTGGAGTGAGATTGATTTGTTTTTTGAAAAACTTATTTTTAAACAAGTAAATCAAATTCATATATATTTATTATTCCTTTCAAAATTTAATTTTAATAATAGTATGAATGCCAATCTACTTTATATGAAATTTAAAAGTCCAGAATCAGGAACTTCTTACATTATTTATTTAGATACGATATCAAAATCTTTGATTTACAAGGAGGACCAAAAACTTGAAATACAAAAAAATGAAACAGAGATGGCTCTCGTTTTTAATGGCCAATTTTATAGCAATTTCATCAATGGTTACGTGCATGCCATTGAATTCTTTTGCAATACCTGACGATACAAACATCACAACAAATCCAATAAATCCGGATGGAACCATTCCAAATGGAAACAAACCTCAGGATAAGACAGAAACAGCCCGTGTATATGTCAATAATACACCAATTCGTCTTGAGATATCAAAAATAAAGACCAATGTTGGTGATCATGAAGGACTTCTACCCAACAGTTATATAGATACAGAACTTGACAATACAGTTACCTATAAATGGTCTGGAAGAATCGATGGGTCTGTATCCGAAATCATAAAGACATATGGTTCTGATAATGTTGAACTTGCGTATGCTCCAAATGGTACTTATATGGGATATGGATGGAGAAAGGGAACCCTTGAGTATTTGGAAGCAAGAAAACTTAAGGAAAGTGAAACAGACGAGACTGTTGATATTAAGTATAACGAATATGGTATTTTTGAAGGATATGGTTATATAACAAAAACAATAGAGACTTCCGATGATTACAATCGATATATTGCCGGAGCTGTCATGACTTTATATGATGCAGTAGAAATATATCGTGATATGCAGATGACGGGTGATGACCGTTTCCCTGGCGTTGTTGTGGAACGGAACGCAAATGGTGATGTAACATCTGTATATGTAGAAAAGGGATACGCCGGGAATAAAGTGGAGTATGTCTTGTCAAATGGAGAAGATTCTGATGATCTATCTTACGATACTAAAGATGAAATAAATGATACCGGAGAAGGTTTGTGGATAGCTAAGACCATAGAACGAGGAAATACACCGATTCTTTACTACAATTTAAATGATTTGAATATTACCAGCAATGATCTGTATTATACAAAGGACTCCGATAATACGAAAGAAATTGATAAAGTATTTGGAGCAAACCGTTATGATAAAGATATGTCCATCTATGGTTTTGATAAAGAAGGAAATATTGTAAACATAACGCAAAAGGATGAATATGATTTCACAATCTTTGCTTTCAGGAAGGGAGATACGGACCCAATCTTTGAATTTGCAGGTGGAAATTATAATGAAATAAAATATAACGCAATCAGTAAAACAATCACTGTCGGAAATGGCACAATCATGTATCATTTGGATGAGGATGGAAACCGTGATTCCATGGTTGACCCTCAAACGGGTATTGCTTATGTGACAGAATACATGCTGGAAGATGAAATCCGAAAAGACGCCGCCGAACCTAATCGTGTAGGAGAAAGAATACGTTCAGAATCCTACAAAACATATGGACGAATTTACACATGGCCAGTCAATATCTATAAGGATGGTACAGGTTCTGAAACATTCGAAAAAATCAAAACCAATCGTATTGCGTCTATTAATGAAGATACGGACCAGGAATATACAACTGGAACGTTCACAGGTACTGAATTTGCCAAAAAATTGAACCCAACCTATGACAAGAATGGTCTGCCGATTTATTACCAGAAATCGGATGAAACTTATGTTAAAGGTGGAGACCTGTTTGATCGTGATGGTGATTATATCGGATATGCTTATAATGATGAGCTGGATAACGACAATGAAAATGCTTATCAGATAAAGGAGCATGAAAACTTATATAATGGCGATGCAGATGACCCTTTTGACCAGAGCACTCATTATCAATATTCAAGTTCACAAAAAATAAAGGTCACAGTTGATATAGACGGTAACTATATAGTGAACGGAAGTAGTGCTGTTCCTACACCCAGAAGAAATGGCTATGTGTTTGCTGGTTGGTTGATTGAGCCTAAAAACCTAAAAGATGGCGGAACCGTGAATGCCTTATGGAAGGCTATAGGTTCAACCATGACAGAAGACCAGAAATCAAAGTGGTATTCTGATCGGGATGCAACAGGCCAAACAAAGACCATGACTGTCACGTTTAATGCAAATGGTGGAGAATTTTGGAATGGAAGTGGAGACATCCATTCGGCTGATAACAAGCTGTACTACAGACAGGGTGAGGCCTATATCATTGAAAACACATGGGTGACAGGTGAAAATACTCCAAATAATCCATTTGATACACAGGAAGTAGCAACCGTTGACCAGACAAATAATACATCAAACGACCCATATAGGGCTAAGACCAGTGCCGATGACCAAAAAGGTGGGAAAGTGGATGTCATCAAGCGTGTCCCAGTAGGAAAATATATCATGGAAGAGATTTCTTCTCCGATTGGATATACGAAAGGATTTCCGGTTGGTATTTTTGTTAGGGAAAATGAGACGGTCCAGTCTGCTGAAATGATTGACCAGACTATCAAGGTTGAGATTTCCAAGGTTGATGCTGCTGATATGTATACCTTTAACCGGTATGAGGACGGAGAACTTGAGAAGGATGCTTCTGGTACAAAAACAACCATCACAGAACCAAAAGGAAGTTATTCGTTTGGAAATGTCCCAGATGCGGTTCTTGCCATATATGGAGATAACAAAGATAATACAGATTATGAAAACTGGATTCGTGCGACTGGTTTTGTTTCTGATGATAACAAGCATGAAGATGGTAAAATGGGAAGCTATATTACAGTAGATACATCTAATCCTGTATATATCGAAGGATTACCGGCAGGAAATTATGTCATTTCTGAAATTGTAACTCCTGATGGATATATAACGGCACCGGACACAAAAATTGAAATCGGAGAAACCGGAGATGTGCAGCTGGTATTAATCAGTGATGACCATACAAAACTTGAAATTGAAAAATACTATAACGATGGAAATAATAATGTCGTGATGCCGAACATGTATAGAGCAGGACTGCAATTAAAGGACATGAATGGAAATGTAATATCAGAATGGGAAACAGATGATATTTCAGATTATAAAAACTTCATGAAGGTATATGAGTCTTTGGTTGCAGAAAAAAATGGACCAAATTTTGATACGATTTCTTGGGAAGTTGACCGTTTAGCAATCAGACAATCAGGAACAGATGAGAAGGAAAAATGGTTGGTATCAGATGGTTCAACCGTAATCATTGATAATGGGAACATTCCAGATGATGCACCAGAGGGCTTTATTGAGGCATATAGCAACCGGAATAAGGACTCAGAATTGGAATCATTTACTTATAAGATTACAATGACTGCAAATAAAGAATCTGGAAATCCAACAAACCAGATTTGGCATACAAATACAGGAAAAAACATTCATATTTGTACCTATGATGACAACGATTTTGATTCAGAAGGAAAACAGAAATATATTTCAGAATATAAGTTTAATTACAGAAATGACTACAGTGATATCTACAAAAACATGGTATCTTATGATACGGTTGATGGATTGCACCGTTTTGATTATATTCCTGTAGGCAACTATATATTGCATGAATCCAAGGTCCCAGAGGGATTCATGCAGGCTTCCGATAAACAAATGGAGGTAAAAGAAACCGGAGATATCCAAAAATATACCATGCTAAATAAGCAAAGGGAACTTGTTGTAACAAAGATGGCTCAGGCTTCGGATGGTTCTTATTATGCAGGAATCAGGAATAACGAAATCTCCATGTCAAACAGTGGTATTGAAATCAAAGGAGCGGAACTTAAATTATATCGTACTGACCGTTTTGATGAAGCTTATAAGGAGGCATTTAGGAACGGTACAGTGCCAGGTAGTGCAACCTTAGTTACTTCCTGGGTTTCTGGAAGTGATGGTGTCTTCACAAAAGAAGATGAACAGAAGGAGCGTATTCCTAAAGGTTATAAGGTTGGAGACTATAAACCGCATACAATTAAGGATTTAGAAGATGGCTATTACTATTTAGTGGAAACAAAAACTCCGGATTACTATCGGACAACTGAACCAATTGAAGTAGAGGTGAATAACCAAAAATCAGAACTGAATGTAATAAACAAAATCATGCCTGGAAAGGTGACTGTACATAAGAATAATGAAAATGGTAAAGGACTTGCTGGAGCCTCCTTTATCGTGAAAAACAAATCAACAGGAACAATTGCTGGCTATATCATCACTGATAACGGAGGAAATGGAACACTGATTATAGATGAGATTGGTAAAATTGGAAAGGATGGAATTGTTGAACCTTATACATTTACAATTGAAGAGACCAACCCACCTGCAGGGTATCAAATAAATAGTGAAGTGCATGAGTTTACCTTCCGTGGTAGTGACCATTACGACTATGCAATATCGAATAATCCAGATGATGCAGCTCATGTGAATGGAGTAATTACGATTACAGATAAAGAGATTGCAATCACAATATCAAAATCGGATTTTGATACACATTTTGGAGTATCAGGAGCAACACTTGCTATTTACAAAGCAGAAAATACAGATGGCGAGTGGAAACCAATGGGAGAGGCAATTGACACTTGGACAACAACATCTGGAAATAATACACATGTTATAAATGGTTTAATTGGTTCAGCAAATTATGTTTTATCCGAGATAGATGTCCCTGATGGATATGTAAAAGCTGATGATATATTCTTTAGGATAGCTTCAGATGGTAGAAGTATCAGCCGAATCTGGAGTGACCCAAAAGATAATGCATATATTGAATTTGTTGCTGATAACACAGGCGCAGTAGAAAAAGTCAACTTTTCAACTAGGACATTTACTGGAGCAAAGACAGTACTGACGGATTTGACAGATAGTACAGTAAAAGAATATGGTACTGCAACAAATGGATTTACATTAACTGAAAATGAAATCACGGATGGCCGTACATACAGACTGGATGAGATTATCAAATATACTGACTCTACAGAAACCATAATCCGAAGTACAACATTCATAGCAAGACTGGATGATGGATTACTAAAGATATATCCAAAAAGTGCCGCTGCTGTTGAAGAGCTAATTACCAATAAAGATGGTTCCATAATAGCAAAATGGATAACAGATGGTAATGTATATTCAATTGAAAATCCTCTTAACACGGATAACCAAAGCCTGACTGTAATTAATACACAACAGGGTAATCGAATACCAGGGCAAGACCATGAAGCCGTAGCTGGAGGACAACAAGTAATTTATACAATCAACTATGATGGAAAAGGAAAAGAAGTAGTCTTAATGCCTGATTCACAGACCGACATTATAAGGACGGAGCCAGAAGCAGAGAAGTCAGAAGACGGTAAATATCATTGGACAACAACCGAAGAGGAAGGCACGATTAAATTCATTGCAACCGTAAAAGACAGCGCATCAGGAAAAATAAATCAGAAAGTGCTAATTGCTGACAGAACCTACTCATATATGAACCCGGTAGCAGTTAACGAAGGAACTGGCATGCTTAAGAACACTTCCAAGATTGCACTCTACAACAATGTAATTGGAAACGATCCAACAAATGAACTTGCATCATTCACGTACCGCATAACGCTAACGGATATGAATGGGAATCCATTAAGTGGTAGCTATAACTACAGGACGAAAAACGAAAATAACGGAACACACTCATTTGATGCATATGGAACAGAAAAGACATTTGATGTGACATTAACCGGTTCAGATTACTTAATCATCAGCGACCTGCCTTACAATACGAAATATTCCGTTCGCTTGCTTGTGACAGATGATTTTAAATTTGCAGTCCAGTCAGGAACCGTAAATGATTATGGGAATCCAATTAATTTGCCAGATGGAACGACAAAGAAAGAATCCATATCAAATGTTTATTTTGCAAACACAAGGAACCTTGATAACGAGCGTACGATTTTCCAAAGAAATGAAAGCTATGAAGTAACGGAAAGAGTCATCATGAATGATGAAACCATGTTCTCACTATCGCAATCTGGATTTACATTAGGAGAAAATTGTGAAGTGAAATCCTTTGATATGAAAAACAGAAAATATCCGGTCATCATTTCGAAACAATACATCACTGGAAATAAGGAATTACCTGGAGCAACATTGCAGGTTCTTGACATGGATGGCAATTTGCTTGAAGAATGGATTTCAGGAGAAAAAGAACATACCCTTACGACAACACTCACACCTGGAGAAAGTTATATCTTAAGAGAGTTTAATCCACCAGAAGGATATACCTATGCGGAAGATATCGTATTTACAGTCAATCCGGATGGAACCATTAACCGCGTCATAATGTATGATACCTATACCAGGGTATATATTGATAAGGTTGATGAACATGGAACAAGTATTCCTGATGCAAAATTGCAGATAGTAGACAGCAATGGAGAAATCGTAGATGAGTGGATATCAAATGGATCCAAGCATGAGATTACCAATAAGCTGAAAGCAGATGAAACATATACGCTAAGGGAAGTGATTGCACCAGATGGCTTTGCATATGCAGAGGATCAATCATTCACCGTTCCAAAAGATGATATTCTGATTGTCATCATGCAGGACAATGAAACACAGGTTAAGATAACGAAAAAGTCAACTGAATTAAATGAAGATGGAACCAATGTAACATTAAATGGTTCTATATTACAAATTCTTGACAAAGATAAGAAACCAGTCATTGCAATAAAGGACACAACGAATTTCAAACAGGGTGACATTTTACGGTTTGAATCAAATGAAACAGTTGATATTACAGGACTACTTAATGCGGATGAGTCTTATTACCTGCACGAAGTAAAACCTGTGGATGGATATGCCTTTGCTGAAGATGTTTTATTCACAGTAAACAGAGATAATACAATTACGTCTGTAGAAATGACGGATAAACCAATCATCATGACCATTACAAAAACTAATATAACTGGAGATGTAGAACTTTCCGGAGCAGAAATGGAAATTAAAGATGAAAATGGAGCGATAATTGACAAATGGATTTCGGACGAAAATAATCCTCATATAATTGAAAAGAAATTGGTGGCAGGAAAGACCTATGTTTTAACAGAGAAAGTATCACCAAACGGATATTCTTATGTGTCAAATGTAACCTTCAAAGTTGAAAATGATGGGAGCATCACTATAAATGGAAAAGAAATTGAAAATAACCACCTATTAGTAAAAGATAAGCCAACTCATGTAGTGATTTCAAAAGTAGATATCACAAATCAAAAAGAGTTGGAAGGCGCTCATTTACGCATTGAGGATATGCAAGGAAACATCATAGATGAATGGATATCTGAAAAGACACCACATGTAATAAAGGGAATATTAATTGCAAGTACACCTGATAGGGATGGCGATGGAATATGGGATGAAGTTTCCAAATATAAACTGATAGAGACCTATCCTGCTGATGGTTATGCTTATGCAAATGAAATTGAGTTTACTGTCTCACCGGATGGAACCATTGATAAGGTAAAGATGGAAGATAAACTAACCCATGTTGAGATAACAAAAACAGATATAACAACTGGAGAGGAGCTTCCAGGAGCAAGATTACAGATTATTGATAAATCTGATGCAGAAAATCCAATTATTGTTGATGAGTGGATCTCAGGAACAACACCACATATCATAAAAGGCAAGCTGATTGCAGGTAAAACATATGTCCTACATGAGGAAATAACTCCAGATGGCTATACATTTGCAGAGGATATTGAATTTACTGTTTCTAAAGATGGATCTATTGATAAGGTGACCATGGAAGATAAGCCAACCCATGTGGAGGTTTCCAAAAAGGATATCACAAATGATGAAGAATTGCCAGGTGCACATATCCAGATTATTGATAAAGAAGGAAATGTAGTTGAAGAATGGACCTCAACAGACAAACCACATGTAATCATAGGAAAATTAGTTGCCGGTGAAGAATACTCCATGCATGAGGAAGGTGCACCAGATGGATATGGTTATTCAATTGACATTAAATTTACCGTATCCAAAGATGGAAGTGTTGATAAGGTAGAAATGAAAGATAAACCAACACATGTTGAAATAACAAAGTCAGATATGACAACTGGAAAAGAACTTCCAGGAGCAAAACTCGAATTAATTGATGAATCGGGAAACATCATTGAAAGATGGACATCAACAGAAAAGCCACATGTAATCATAGCAAAACTTATTGCTGGAAAGTCATATACTCTAAAAGAAACCTATGCACCAGATGGATATGCATATTCAGAAGAGGTGAAATTCACAGTATCAAGGGATGGTTCCATTGACAAGGTGGAAATGAAAGATAAGCCAACCCATGTTGAAATAACAAAAACCGACATTACAACAGGAGAAGAACTACCGGGAGCACATATTCAGATTATTGATAAGAACGGTGCAATTGTAGAGGAATGGACTTCAACGGATAAACCGCATGTAATTGTAGGTAAGCTTGTAGCTGGAGAGGAATATACTTTACATGAAGAAGGCGCACCAGACGGATATGGATATACAGTGGATATTAAATTCACAGTATCAACGGATGGAGATATTGATAAGGTAGAAATGAAGGATGATACATTAAAGATAACCATCATCAAGTGGAAAAATAAGAAACATGATATCACTGAGACATCACAGATGTTAGGAAAAGCAAAAATGCGGATTATAGACTCCAATGGAAAAACGGTGGATGAGTGGGAAACAAAAGATGGAGAGGTACATGAAATAGTCTCCAAGTTCCCGTCAACTGGAATATTCATTAACCCAGATGAGGTTTATACGGTACAGGAAGTTTCCGCACCAGAAGGCTGGACGAAAGCGAATGATCAAACATTCTCACCTAACAGGGATGGAAGTGTAAAAATGGTTCATGTAATCGACCATAAGAAAGACAAACCTTGGACACCGGATGAAAAACCGGAACCATTAAAGCCTACCATTACAATAAGAAAAACAGATGCAATGGATTTAAGTGCCGGTGTGGCAGGTGCAGAATATACAATCTATGATTCCAATGGAAATGTTTATCGAACAATTGTTACCGGTGAAAATGGTGAAGTGACATTCCCAAAACCAAATAACGGAACCTACACATACAAGGAAACAAAAGCGCCAGAAGGATACATGATTGATAAGAATGTTTATTCATTTACAATATCCGATGAAAAAATCACAGGAACATTAAACATATCAGATTATAAGAAACAAGAGATTGAAATTGTAAAGAAAGATGCCAATACCTTTGCATTACTTCCTGGTACCGGTATTGAAATATATGATAGCCAGGGTAATCTTGTAGCTAAAGGCGAAACTGGATTAGATGGTATTTTCCCATTCATTCCAGAATACGATGATATTTACACGGCGATTGAAGTAAAAGCACCAGAAGGATACACATTAGAAGGAAAGGTATACATTAAATTCACTATTAAGAATGGAAAAATTACTGGAGAAACCACCATGTATAATACAAAAGACGGTGAAAAGATAGGTAGGATTGATGCCTCTTATGACCATGGACCAAGTGGAAGAGGATATGCGTGGATTGATGAGAACGGTATATTACATTTCAGTAAGACAGGAGATGACTTTAGGATTGGATTAGTTGTATTTGGATGGCTCATCGTTGCATTCGGACTGATTGTACTACTAAAAAGGAGAAAACGACATGAGAAAAAATAATATGTATCCACAGTTATTTACTATTTTAGGTTTAACCGCTTCCCTATTACTGGGAAGCGGCCACCAGGCCTTAGCTAGCAATACAAACCAACCTCAAATGGAATCGTTAACAAAAGAAATCGAATTTCAGACAACAGATAAGGATGAAGATGCTTCAAAATATTTTACATCATCCATAACAGAGAATGATAAGATTTTTCATATTGCGGATATATCCACTGAAATAGTAAACACACAAACAACAGAAGCTGAATATGCAATATATGATTCTCCTGCGTTTATTGATGAAACAATGGTGGAAAAACCAAAAGATACAATTGAACGGGACGGAATAACCTATCAATTAAAATCCACAGAAAAAATATCAAAACGGATAGAAGAACGGATACAGCATGTTGAAGCAGAAATAGAGATTAAAGATTTAGAGTGGTTGGATGAAGTCCCTAGAACACGGGAAATCGATATAACAGATAATTCTACAGGACAATTGATTACAGCAGAAATGCCATTAATCAAAATAAAAACAGATACAGAAAAATGGGTAGATACATTCACATTTCCCATTACAATAACAGACTACGATGCAGATTATTTTATGCTTGGAAATTCAAAGGTATCAAAAGCGGATTCACTATTGGATTATAAAGAGGAATTTCTTGATTACCTAGGGCTTCCAAGTGATAAATATAAAATATCATCTATTGAATGGAATGGAGAGCCTTATTCTAAAAACGGAATAGAATATCGTAGTGCAACTGCATATGGGCAAAAATTAATTCATGATGTTGTTGCTGTATATGGAGGCGAGGCCACCATGCCAGCTGCAGACGGAATGTATTACCACTGCACCTATATAAACCCAGATAAACCAGGAGGAAGCCTTTATACAATTAAGGCAACTGCAACTTATACCTATTCTGTAGTAGATAGTTCAGGAAATAATTTCATTGAAAACCTAATGGAATGGTTAAAAGCAAATCCTATAGCAGCTTTTGGTATTGGAACCGTCATCATCATCGGTTTTATCCTGATAATCTTATTAATCTTATCAAATAAGAAGAAAAAGGAAGAAAAAGAGAAAATCGAAATTGTGGATATAGACAAAAATAAAGAAGGATAATCCTTCTTTATTTTATTACAAGAGTTTTCATACTATTAATGTAGTACGTTAACAGAAAAAAAGAGACAATTAAGATGATTTGTGAAATGCAAGACCTGAATTTTATTTACTATTGAACCATAAAAAAAGGGCAAATATTGTCTCCCGCATAATTAAATGGGAGGAAATAAATATGAGTCATTTTTCATTAGCTGTCATTTCACCGGAAACTGCCGATATTGATGAAATCATGGAACCTTTTTACGAAGGTATCGATATGGAGCCATATGTAGCAAAAACAAAACGACAATTGATTAAGAGTGCAAGGGAATACTATCAAGCACGCTATGAGGATTGTCTAAAAAAAGAAGCTGAAATCATGGAGGATGATAAGGATTATTTACCTAATCTTAAAAGAATAACACAAATGACAGACGATGAGTTATACGATTTTGAAAGAGAAAGGTATGATCCTGAATGCTTTGACAAGGAAGGTAATTTAATATCTACATATAATCCAAAATCAAAATATGATTGGTATGAAATTGGTGGCAGATGGCATAATTTATTGGAACTAAAAGAAAAAGATAAAGATGGAAATTCAATCAAAGTAAATCAAGCAAAAATTAAGGATGTCAATTTTGAATCAAATTTAGAAGTATATAATGATGCAATTGCATTTTGGGAGAATTATGTTGAAGGAAAAGATCCAGCTAGTGTTGGCTTTGTTCTTTACAGGCCAGAGTACTATTTGAATAAATACAAAACAAAAGAATCCTTTGCAAAATCCAGTTCAACCTTTACTACATTCGCAGTCATAACACCCGATGGTGAGTGGCATGAAGAATGAGAGATGATGATGTTTGGTATATCAATCAATGAGGATGATGAGTGGAATACAAACTATAAAGAACGGTTCCTGGATTGTGCTGATGAGGATTTTATGATTACCATTATTGATTGCCATATTTAAAATATAAAAGAAGGATTATTCCTTCTTTTTTTTAAAACTGCTATTTCCTATTATTTCAGGTATGTGAACCACATTATATATATGATAAACCAAAAACCATTAAGGAGGTATTTATGGAAAAAATTAAAGAATATGAGGCATTAGCGCAAAAACAGGGAAATCCTTTTTCAGAACTAAATGCACAAGATATAATTGAAGCAATTGCATATGCTGGAAGAAACAATGATGTTGACAATATGAGAATTACAGTCAGTGATGATATTGATCGAAACAACATAATCTTGGACATGAATTATGAATTTGATGAAGATGAGTATGAAGAATATATAGAGCTGGATGGCCCGAATAAATCTCATTATTCGATCCCAATCATGAGGGATGATTTAAATGGGTTTAACTATCGTGAACTGGAAAATAGGTTAAATCAGTTTAAACGAGAATATGGCCAGGTTGATATGTATATTGACAGCCAATATATGAGGGAATCTGAGTTTGAAAAAACAAATATGATTGAAGAGGAAACTAAAAAAAGGGAAACAATTAAGAAACCTGAATTAGTATTTGCTGCGGATGATATGGAACCAGAAATGTTACAGTTAAACCATAGACGGACAAAACTTTCAGAGACTGAAATTCCAGTTGATATTCGCGATATAGCCAACCGGTTGGAAGATAAAGGGTATCTCATTCGAATAAAACCAGGTGGACATCTGCTTGTACAGGATAAGAACCTTTTACCGCAAAACTCAATTACGATAACAAGGAAGAATGCTTATATCGAGGATGCCAATATCCAGTCAGCGTTTGATATAGAATTATACAATAAAATGAAAGAGGACGTACTGCAATCCGTTGATGACAGTTTTTCAACCATCAAGGAAAAAAATCAAGCCTTTGATAACTCCACTGAATTCACAGATATATCCATATTGCAGGTCACAAAGGAGTTATTGGCTGAACACGACCATGATGAAACAAACCTGAATTCTGTGTTTGAAGATCCAAAATTGAAATATCAATTTCTAGATGATAAAGGTAAGGAGTTTTTATCATTATCTCTTGAATATACTGTAAATGATGATAAAGATAAAACTGTATCACCTGTCTTATCCGTAAAGTACGGACCAGAATATGGAGATTTCAAAAAAACATTTGAAATCAAAAATTCTGATTTAGATGCAGTAAAGAAAGATGAACTGTATAAAACAGATTTGGCAAAAGAAATTGATGCCTTTGCTAGAATTGGGAAGCAGGAACGGACTTCTAATTTTGAGTTGATGAAAGCAAGCAAGGTTAAGAAAATATTGGATAAAGATATTTCAAAAGAATTCAAATTCTTAAATAAGGATAAGATTGAATATTTCTCAGAGGTCGCTCTGGATTATTATAGAAAACAGCCTGATTGCACACTTGCTGAATACGAGATAGAAAAACTAAAAGAAGCGCCATTTTACCGTACTGGAATGTCAAATGATCGGATAACAAATGCACTGAATGATACATTCAAATATATTGAAACCAAAATAGATAATCCTGGCTTTGATAAAATTGAAAGAAGCTCAATTAATTTTGATGACTTCTCATGTCGGGTATATAAGGAAGGAAATCTTGTAAAGGATACAAATGCAAAAGAGCCAATAACCTATGACAGGGAATGGATTACAAAACTGGCTAGACTTGAAGATTCCATCATGGAACTGAGGTATGGTCCTATACAGGATGCATTAAACATCGCAGCTTCTTTCGGTAAAGGTACAAAGGAACTAGTGGAAGGAATTGCTGAGTATAAGGCAGATGGGATTTATAGCGGATTTGATATTGGTCAAGGCATTGGTTCCTTTAAGGAAGGATTGGAATATGGAGCAATCATAACTGAGTTGGAACGGGAGTACAAAAAACTGTCGACATCTGAACATGAAAATGACAGAATCGCAGCCATTGATAAGAAAATAGATCTGAAACTACTTCGTGAAGAAATTCATGCAAATACAAATATCTATACCAAGGCAGCCATTACATTACGTGAGAATTGTGACAAAATGATAGATGCTATCAGGGAACTAAAAACGAGTAAGGAAAGGAACACATTAACAGAACCTAAATTGAATTCAATCAAAAAACAGTTTGCTATACTCAGTAAGTCTTTTGTGAATGCATATAACACAATAAACACGTCCCTCCATAACATAAACAATGCAATCAGAACTTTTTCAAACCATCAGAAAGAAAAATGGAATAATTTCATGAATTATATTGAGGCTAAGGAAAAAACAATCACCAATTCCATCAAAGACATGTATAATGATGTAAGCAAGAAGGCACAGGTTCTATTGGATATGAAAACATTTACCAAAGAACGGATTGCGGAACAATTAAATGATATCAGTGTAGTAAAGAGATTTGAAAATATCAAATTTGAAGAATTTGGGATACCTGCAAATGAAGTGGAAGAGATGCGACAGGATCTTAAATTCAGATTTTGGAAAGAGATGGATAATGCCATCAAGGATGGTGAGGAAACTGAGAAAAAGCCAGTTAATGAACAGACAAAAGAAGATAAGGACACAATACGATTTGCACAAAATATGAAATTCCAGAAAGAGAAGGTATCTTTTGTTGCTGAACAGATTCATGATAAAATAAAGGAATGTTATAAATCCAATACTCCATATTCGGATGTAATTGAACAATTGGCAAAAACATATCACAATGAAAACATGATATTCAATTTAAGGAATAAAGAAGAATCCATAAAGAATTACAGTGAGTTATCACCTTATGAAAAACAGATGGTACAGGATGTGATGAAAGAATTCATTCATACAGTTCCTTCATTAGAAGAAGCCTTTTTAGATAATGAAAGGATCTTAAACAGGGAGGATGAAAGAGAGAATGATTACGATTCATCAAAGGAAGAAAATGTTTCAGGAAATGCATTAGAAGATAATATATCTGAATCATTTGTGATAGGAAATGATGATAATACAGAAAAGGATAATGATTCAGATCGTGATGACAGCGATAGATAATTTAATGATATAAAAGGGCCCTGGTTGGCCCTTTTTCTTATAAATCCAGATGAATCTGATAAAAGCCAGCATCGTCCTTCGGCTTAGAATCATTTTTTTCTATCTTCTCAAATAATTTCTGGCTAAAAGATTCTGCTTCTTTTTTGGCTATATTGAGTATTTTCTGTTTTCCTCCCAAAGATGATATCTGAAAAAGGTATACCAGCAAAGACTCCTCTTCAGTTAAAAAAACTTTAACAATCCTTCCTGCTTCATCTGGATGGATGCCAAAATGGAGTTCCTTATTATTATCTATAAGCTCAATCAAATTCGTCTTATTTTCTTTGAATTCCGGGACATCAAATAGTTCATGTACTGGTTTTCCAAGAGCCTCTGAAATCCTATCCATTTGGGAACGTTTGGGTTTTTTGACTTTTCCTTTTATGATCCGGTTGAGCGTGGTAGCTGGTATTCCTGTTAATCTGGATAGTTGAGTTAAGCTTATATCTTTTTCTGCCATTAAATATTCAACCCGATTATTATAAGTTGCGCTGCTCATTATAGTAAACCTCCTAAAAACGATTATCCCAGGCCAATCTTACCACAAAGGATATATAGAAACAAGTGAAAATCAATAAAAACAATATGACAGACTCAACATAATGGGAATTTAAAATTATTCTATAAAAAAAGAAAGCATTATATAGATATCTTAAGATATATGGAGGTTATGGTAAAATGAGGATTCCTTTGATAACGTTGGCGGCGTTCGGAATTGCAGCTGGTTGTTTTATATGTATGAGTAATATAAATGCAGCGAAAGAGAAAGAAGCTATTGAATTTAGTATTTTAGCTACTGAATATTTCAAAACTGCGCATGCAATAGCCCAAAAAACAAGTCCACTTGTTGGAATTGAAAACAGTGATTTAGAAACAAGGCAACATGCTACACTTGAAGGTGAATTAATCGAAGAGTATGAATCACCCTATGATTTTAATGAACTTCATGCTGTTAATGAGGATATCATTGCATGGGTGAATATTCCTGGTACCAAAATTGATTATCCAATCGTTTTTGATGGAACAGATGATTATCTCCACCAGAATCTGGATAAGGAGTATAGTTATTCAGGAACACCATATATTGATAAGGAAGCTGTAGATCCGA